>JAEEGK010006825.1_pt1 | contig 27350 bp, 24 predicted proteins | sample 8958771 | NCBI WGS metagenome assembly JAEEGK01 (sample SAMN16246547, study PRJNA631951) | gut metagenome | biome: gut microbiome; feature: rumen; material: SC-attached | host: Bos | place: Iran: Karaj | collected 2018-10 | reverse complement strand
AAAAGACACCAAGCTCAAAGACCTACTCCGCTTCACCAAAGAGGTGGAAAAGAAGTGGGGCATCAAGGCTCTCCAGATCCACCTTCACAGGGACGAGGGCCACTACGAGCATCCCGCCGAAGAGAATACCTGGGTGCCGAACTACCACGCCCACATCATCTGGGACTGGATGGACCACTCGACAGGGAAATCCATCAAGCTCAATGCCGCCGATATGTCCGAGATGCAGGACATGGTGGCTGAGGCATTGGACATGGAGCGCGGCCAGAAGAAGTCCGAGACCGGGCTGGAGCATCTGGAGCGTAACGACTTCATCCTCCAGAAGCAGGAGAAGGAGAAGAAGCGGCTGGAGGAAGAGAAACGCAAGGCCCAGAGTGAGAAGGATAAGGCCGAGAAGAAAGCCCAGGAGGCCAAGGAAGAGGCGAAAAAGGCGCAGGAGGAAAAGAACGAGGCCGAGCAGAAAACGAAAGACGCCAAAACGGCACTCGCCAACGCCGAATCGAAGATCACCGAGAAGCAGAGCGAGATCGACAGACTGAAAAATAGAATCGACATCGAACAGGTAGTGCTTGAAGGGCTACAGTCGGAAGTCGAAGAGAAGCGCAGGGAGAAGGACTCGATTAACACCAGCGACGAGTGGATGAACCCGGCCCTTCGCGCCGTTTCAGGCTACCTGTTTAATACGGACAAGGTAATCAAATTCGCCGTAGAGACCATACAGGACTATGCTTATTCCGGAACCGGAGGACGCGGAGGCAATCACGGAGATTGCTTTTATGATAATGAAGCCTTCGTGATCAAGAAATTGATGACGGGTTTGGCTGCAATTGCGAAAACCACTTTTCAAGTAATCGGTAACTGGCTTGTCTATGTGGCCAGCAAAATAGCAAAGTTCAATGATTGGGAACTCCGCCGTGCTGAAAGAGGGGTCAAAAGTATCGCCGATGGTGACTACGACTGGCGAATCGACAGATTTGAACGTCGCCAGGGCGGGGGGATATCGAGATAACGGCTCATGGGGAGTCCGGATCCGAGCTTCGTAAAATAATACTGTTTGATTCATAAATGGAATACACGAAAAAAACGATAACTTTGTAAAACTAAAAGAGGGCTGAATGAATGAGCTGACGATACACGACATAGAGACAATCATCCGCCGCGACGAAAGCCGCGTCCTGGAGGTCAAGAAGACGACAGGAGAGTTGAATGCCGGAATGCAGTCCGGTTGCGCCTTCCTTAATACCGATGGCGGCTGGCTCTTTTTCGGCATACATCCCACTACCTTGAAGATTCTCGGGCAGGATGTAGTTGACAAGACCAGGCAGGAAGTGGCGCATGAAATGACCAAGTTTTCTCCGGCCATTGACCTTTACGCCCAATACATTGATGTGCCTGAGCGTCCAGGACAAAAGGTAATCGCCATCTGGTTCCCGGCTCCGGCTCCTTTCACCGCGCCATACACCTACGATGGCCGTCCCTACTACAAGGTGGAGAACACGACAAAGCCGATGCCCCGCGAAATGTTCGACGAGCGCATCCGACTCAGTGATCCTAAGAAATTCAGCTGGGAAATGGCACCCTGTCCCGGCGCCACCATCAGGGATATTGATTCTAAAACGCTGAAAACGGCAATTGATGAAGGAATCTCCAAAGGAAGGATTCCTGCCGATGCTGCAACTGCCAAAACGACGGTTGACCGCCTTCGCCCGTTCAAGGTGTTGATGCAGGGCGACCTTATCACTAATGGCGCCATTGCCCTGTTTGGGAAAGACCCGTCCCGTTTCTTCGATCACTGCAAAGTCCGCCTGGCACGGTTTGAGGGTACTATTATGGACAAGTTCCGGGATCAGACCGTCGTGGAAGCCAACCTGTTCCAGCAGCTTCAAGCCATTGAAGATTTCTGCCGCAAACACATGTTCATGTCGGGGAATCAGGATGATTTCGACAGCAAGAACGAACTGACAGTTCCCGTCAAGGTGATACGGGAAGCAAGCCTGAATCTGCTGACTCATCGCACCTGGTGGTCCGAGGCAAGGACTCCCAGTGTGGCTATTTTTGACGATCGCATTGAGTTTATGAATCCGGGGGCTTTCCCAATGGGCACTTCTCCGGAAGAGTTCCGACTTCATCCGCATTCTGAACCCATCAACGAGAAGATAGCCGGAGCTCTTTTCAAAGGAGGTAAGGCTGAAGGTTGGGGGCGTGGCATCCTAAACATATTTACTTATTGCAAGGAAGCCGGGCTTCCGGAACCTGAGTACGCCTTTATGACGAACTTCGTGAGCCTGACCATCCGCTTCAAAAACCCGCTTGCCCCGTATTTAACAGAGCAGGATAGTAGCTCATCGAATGAGCGATTAAATGAGCGATTAAATGAGCGATTAACCCCGTCTTTGCAGGAAACTCTGGCAGTTATCAAGGCGAATCCTGGCATTCAGAGGAAAGATATCGTAGCCAAGACCGGAAAAAGTGATGCTACAATTGGGCGTCATTTACTTACCTTAGCAGAGAAAGACATTATTGAGCATCGAGGTTCTAAGAGGACCGGTGGATACTACGCAAAATAAGTAGTTCCTCTCATGAGTCATTCCTGCCCTTTATGGCTAAACTTATGTGGTTCGGTTAATTAATATGGAGTTACCAACGATCCGTATCTATTTGAACGTGCCAATATAGATGTCGACATTCCGGTCATCTTCAGATTCTTCTCTATGGGTATAGTAGAACTGATTGTTGCCCAAAGGACGAATTCTGATGATCCCGCAATGCGTCATATTGTCCCGGAGCCCTTGTTTCATATTTGATCCGGAGCCTATCCTTAAATCGTATAGATAGAAATAATCCTCTTTCTTATACACATAGTCGGCAAACACATAATTGCCGACAACACAGATATGTCCCAGTTGGATTTGTTTTATCCCCGAAGGACCAGGTCCCGCCTCGTTACCGAAGTCCAGTTTCATGGCAGGAAGTAATTCTTTCCCTTGATATTTGTAGAGGGTATCGCGAGCGAATGCCTCCGTATAGAGGCAGGGATAAGATACATAAACCTGATTATCAACAACAGAAATAAAATCCTTGATGCTCGTGCCGGAAATAATGCCATAATCCTTGAAAATGGTCCAGATCTTTACACTGTCTGTTTGATTCTCTTTTAGGGAATAGGTGAATAATTGTGCTTGATTCCTGTATTTATTCCCTATCTTTACCGGAGCTGTTGAAGGAATACCATACAAGGTATTGTTACTGAACTGGAGCCCTTCTGGACGCGGTAGATGATTAATGCTGCCCTTATAACTCCCGTCAAGCCCAAATTTAAGGACTCCGTTTCTCAGGGTTGATATATAGATGATTCCCTCCGCGCCGTCAAAAGTGATGTCGATAAAATTCACGTTGAAAAGACTATGGTCCGTCCATTGGTCTCCGATCCGGCGTACAAACTTTCCATCGTCATTAAAAAGAAGGACATTGTCAACTGGAGCCTTAACGAGAAAACCGTCATTACATAGGACCAGTTTGTCTACACGACCGAAGGCACTTTCTTCACTGAACTCCGGAGTTACCTTTCGGACATCGGATGCGATATCCGATAACTTGAGCCGACGGTTCTCCTTTACGTTTACCGGCAAAGAACGCAATCCTCCACTATCTGCTGGCGCTTGGGGGAAACTCATAGACATCCCCAGAACGGCGACAATGATTAACAAGACTTTCATAGGAGATCTTATTTCTTTTTGCCGGACTTGTTCTTGAAGACCCGTGACCCGTCTTTCTTGGTCTTAACCAGGACGACTCCATTCTCCCAACCGACATATTTTTTGATATCGATATCATCCCGGCTGCCATCCTTTATGATGGTGATGCTCATGATACCATTGGGGTCCAATTGCTCAAAGACGGATTTTGGAACTTGATTGCCGTCTATGACATAGGCATAATCAGCCATCGGATCCGTGCTGATGGTATGGGTCCTTATGATCTCATTGTTGGATGAAGTGACCGTAATCTGGTAGCTGATTATCTTTCTGCCTGCAATTTGTGAACCGTCAAAATGCTCAACGATTTTATTGTCAATGACATAACGATTCAACGTATCGGCTGCAGATAACGGGGAAGCCTTCAGAATGCTGCTGTTGGCAACCAGAGCGACAAGAATGGACAAAATGATGAAAGAATGTTTCATGGTAGCGTCATTAGCGGTTTGAGTCAGCAAGGAGAGATGTGGCTCCTTCGTCGTTGTAAGTTAAAATATATGAACAAGTGCTCCCATCAGAGAGGCGGGCGGTCAGGACAGCATAGGACCCTTTGGGAACAGCTTCGATGGATTCGATACCACCGATATCAAGTTGCATCATCTGTTGGATACCTTCGGCAATCTGAGTTGGCGTTAATGTCTTTCCAGAGGTCTGACGGGTAGGGACGAGCCAGAATAGAAGGGCGACAGAAGCAGCGAGGGCGCAACCAAAAAGGGATGCCCGGCGTAAGATTCTTCTACGCCGATTTCTCTCGCCTGCCGCCAGGATCTGGTCGAATTCCGCTTCAATGTTGTCTAGATCGAGGAGCATAGCCTCTGCCCATTCATCTTCATCGACCGGATGGTTTGCATACCATTCCCGAAGCGTCTTCTCTTCCTTCGGTGAAGTCTCGGCTTCAAGATAGCGCTCAATCAGCGCTTTGCGTGCTTCTTTATCCATAGTCATTTCATCTTTTTCAGTTGTTCCAACATCTTCCTGCGCGCCATGGAGATGGCTGCTTTAATGCTCGCTTTCGGACGCCCCGTGGCCGTTGCTATTTCATCAAGAGAGAGCCCCTTTTCGTTACGCAGGACCAATAGTAGTCGCTGACTTTCGGTCAAATCTCTTTGTACGATGCTTCGGATTGTCTCGATATCCATTCTTTCCGTACCCGAAGAAGCCGAATAACTGCTGGTAATTGGTTGATCGCCGATTGGCTCATACCGTATGTGCTGCCTTCGGTATCTTTCAACACATTGCGTCTTTGTGATCTTGACCGCCAGTGCCTCCGGATCTTTGATTGGATAGCCTTTCTCTGACAATTGCCATAGTGTCATTAGTGCATCTTGAGCAATATCTTCCGCGTCGCCTTCCAGCCCGGACGCCTTGTTGAAGCGACTAGCCAAAGCAATCAGTTTGCCCCGGATTCTGATAGAAAGAGATGCGAATTCCTGCTTTGTCATAACAGTCTTATATTGTAAAGGTAGCAAGAACCAGAAAAAAGTTAAAAAAAACTTTTTGTCCGACCACTTGTCTCAATCAACCTGTAATCATCCGAATTTCCCGTAAGAAAGTAATACGATAATCTGATTAACTTTTCAACTATTCTTGCTACCTTTAATTAAGGAACAATTGTCTATTTAATGCAAATTATTATGAACAGGCGGAAAACCATTCTTATCATTCTCTTAGTAGTGTCTCGCGTTTGTCCCGGGTTCGCTCAGGATAGCGGAGCGCTCCTCCAGTGCGAGCCCCTATACGAGTGTTTCTATAGGTATGACATTCATGATGAAGTACAGGAGACTTATTCGACGGTCCTACAAATAGGTAAAGATTTCTCCAGGTTTTATGATTACTCTGCATATGCAGTTGATTCTTTGTCACATGTTGCTGGAGCTTCAGTTGAAGAAAGAAACAGATTGGAAGAGATGCGCAGGACATCCATGTTTTATTTTGATTCCGAGATTTGGCAGAATCAGCCTTCTGATGCAATGACCGTTGTGATGGAGGTCTCGCCGAATCTCATGGGTTATACGGAAGAGCTTGGCTCAATGAATTGGAATCTGGAAGACGGAAATGAGACCATTTGCGGATACGTTTGTAACAAAGCAACCACTTCCTATGGAGGACGGAATTGGGTCGTGTGGTATGCACCGGAGATTCCTTCAACGGCCGGCCCTTGGAAATTCAACGGTCTCCCCGGTCTCATCCTGGCGGCAAAGGACAGCGAATCCATACACGAATTCGAGGCAATCGCGTTCCGTAAAGGGACGACGCCGGTGGTGAAAACAGAAAACGCCACAGTTTTCCAATCCACCAGGGATAAAGTCCTCAAGTCAAAACTATCGACAGAGAAAGACATAAAAGACGGCAAGTGGCCAGGGGTTGAGGAGGTGAAGTATATCGGTGTCTATAAAACACTTGACGGCAACAATATCGTTTATATCAATGGAGTGGCAAGGCGTCCCAGGCCCAACGGATATCAGCCGTTGGAATTGGAGTGATTATTCAACACGGTGCTAAATTCGTATAGCACGACCGCCATTTTATAACCAGTTTTGTCGTTTTTTCTATATCAGCATAAATTTACGATTTACTTTTCTGGCATTTCTACTACTTATACTGTGTAAGCATACCCAAAGAGATGGATTTCGAGAACAATATTAAGAACCTAGCTCCTAAACTGGAGAGAATCGTGACTGGATTCATCTCGGCTACCAACTCCAAGGCAGAGGTCGAGGATATTGTTCAAGAGTCATTGATAGCATTATGGGAGTTGAATAGCAAAGGCTACGAGATACGAAACGTAGAAGCGCTTGCGATAAGAATAACCAAGAATATTTGCGTAGCTCATTATAGAAAACAACGAATAGCAACGGTTGATATTGATGACCATGTGCTTGCCGGAGAGTTGGGAACCGCTGATTCTGTGGAAGAATCAGATAACGAGGTTATTGTTACGGATCTTCTCGCTCATTTGACCCCGACAGAGAGAGCCCTTATCCAGATGCGTAATAGCGAAGGACTATCTCTTGATGAGATTGCGGAAGTTACTGGTAAGCCGAAAACAAGCATAAAAACAACCTTATCAAACGCTCGGCGCAAATTACTTGCTAGAATGAGAGAACTTAAATAATGCGGCGATGGAGTATAATCAGTTAACAGACAGCGTAAAGCGTAAGGCCCTAATCAAGCATTTTCTTGCCGGAGAGACAAATCTTGCCGAAGAGAGGCTGTTGATTCAATGGTTTAAGCAGAATGCTCCAGAAGAAGACGAAAAACAGGTGGCAAGCCTCATAGGTGCCTTATCTCTGCCAACAGTCAGTCTGGAAAGGGCTCTTTCTGATGACGATGTTCATATGTTTGACGAGCTTGTCAAGAAGAATTATGGCCACAGAAGATTGATTTGGAAAGTATTGGCAGTTGCAACATCTGCAGCAGCTATCGTGGTCGCACTTGTCCTGTGGCCGAGAGACAAAGATAATAGGGATTATTTACGACCATCTTCGGAGGAGATAATCGAGAGCATCGTGGCGCTCTATGATATCAGTCTGAATGAGATATCATGTATGACGGCAGAACCAATAGGACAGGATGTTATTTTAACGGTTCAGTTGACAGACAACAATGAATTCTCGTTTATTGTCTCCAAGAATCAGGTGGACGGTTCGATAAGATTATTGGCAAGTAATAGATAAGGCTATGTTGATTTCGTTATTATCAACTGCTTTGGCAGTTATGCTTGAGACAGCGGTGGTAGTTCCACCGACTGACACGTTAGATATCTATATGATTGATGGAAAGATAGTTGAAAATTTCGATGGCTCTCAAATTAGTAGGAAAATGATTCAGTCCTACAGGATAGAGAGAGTCCCGGGATTGGCTCAAAGAATGCATGTGATCTATACTGACAGGACTGATAAGACCTATTTCTTCCCTTATCCTTCTGAAGCTGGAGCTATGACTATTATTAATGGAAAAGCTATTGGACTTAATGGACAAGGGCCGTCTTCAATTGATTTGTCAGAGTACTTTGATTATCTTCCAGAAGGGAGTATCATCATGGGGGATAAAAAGGGAGATGTTAAGTTTGACAAATCTGATGTGGTTGTTAAAACAGGACCCAACAGAGGAACCATTTATGACTTTGGGAACGCTGTTTATGTCCTAAATGGGAAGAAGATATCCAAGAAAGAGTTTGACAAGATTGATTTGGCCAAAATAATCTCAGTCAACATCATAAAGGACCCCAAGGAGATTCAGAAGTATGATGTTGGGAATATTAAAACCGTTATCTCCATAACAACCAAATAGTAATAACTCATAAAGAAGTATGCTCTGCTTAGATGCATGCTAGGGAGTATTGTATTCAGATCATCGTATGAGAAGTTTTGTCGCATTATTATCGTGGCTGTTATTGGCAAATGTGATTTCAGCCCAAACTATCATAACCGGCTTTGTCAAGGATGAGAGCGGCGTGGCTGTTTCAAGTGCCATAGTCACGGTAAAAGATGCCGAGAAGACCGTCGCTTACGGCATTACGAAAACCGACGGCAGTTTCAAGTTGACATTCAATTGCGACAAGAAAGAGTTGTTGATCTCAGTTACGATGATGTCGTACGCCAAAGAGGAGAGGACGATCAAGAATGGCACGCAAAACATTGATTTCGTTTTAAAGGAAGATACAACGCAACTGAAGGAGGCAGTTATCAGTGCCCCTGTGGTGACAAGGATAGGAGATACTCTCCGGTTCAATCTTCCCGCCCTGGTAAGCCAAGGGGATCAGTCGCTGGAGGATGCGTTGAAAAAAGTTCCGGGAATCACCGTAGCGGAGAATGGTGAAATCCGTTATCTGGGTAGGGCTATCAGCAATTTCTATGTGGAAGGACTGGAAACTTTGGGCGGGAGCTACACATTGACTACCAGGAACCTGTCCGCGGAACATGTTGCCAGTGTTGAAGTCTTGAATAACCATCATGCAATCAAGATGGAGAAAGACAAAATCTCCGACCAAGTAGCACTCAATGTCAAGCTGAAAAAGAGTGCCTTGTCCAAGCCGGTAGGTAATGCGGCAGTGACAGGTGGTTATCGTTCAGACGAGGCGCTTTACACAATTGGTGGGTTTGGTATGTTGTATGGCGAAAAAGGTCAGGCGATGGTCACGGCGATAACGGGGAATCAAGACGAATCGTCGACGTCAACTTCAACCACATCTCCTCTCCCTCAATTAGCAGTCAATGCCGTTGGAGAAATCAGCAGCAACACTCCCTCTTTGAGCGCTTCCCGTTACCTCTTTATGGAAGGCGGGCTTGTGTCGGCGAATCCAACGATCAAGATTTCCGCAGAAAAGACGCTTAGCATCAATGCGACGTATGCCTTGCAAAAACGGCGCAACAAGTCCTCGGTTCGCAGCGAGTATTTCCTGGGCGATGATGACTACTTAATCCTCACTCAGGCATATGATGCGGCATCCCGCGCCCATAAGCCGGGATTGGGAATAAACTACACGCTGAATTCCGATAAAAAATACATCCGCAACTCCTTCGACTTTTCAGGGAGTTTTGCGGACAGATCCCTGCCTGTCGACGAAAACGGCATCCCCATCTCCCAGGATCAAAAACTCAACAGTTACTACATCGGCGATGAATTCAGGTACTCTTTTAAGACTGGTAAGCTGGAGTGGACCGCTGAAACACATCTCAAATTCGCAAAGACCCCGACACTGAAACTGGACATTACCAGTGAACAAGGCTCGTACAATGGCTCGCAAAGTGCTTCGAGCCAGGCCACCAAGTTTCTCCAGACATTCAATACATCCTATCGATTCGGCCAATCGACGGTCAGTTTGCCCATAACGTTTAATGTCGATTACAATACATTGGAGAGTGACTTGCAACGAGGGGAACTCTCTTCCTACAACAGGTTGAAAGGAAGCTCAGGAGAACTGAGAGTGTATCCTGGTTACACTTATACAACGCAGGATAAGCGGTTCAAGATGTCCGTATCTCTTGCATTACGCGGTGTCCTTTTGAAAGGAGCCAATGAATCCGGAGACAACTCACCGCTGGATTTCAGGAAGTTCTATGCGGATCCCAATTTGAACATGACATATACAGTGTCGCCCGAAAATGATTTGATGCTCATTGCTTCCTGCAGCCATAACTATGGGAACATAACTTCATTACTGACCAACCCGGTGATGCACGATTACCGTAGGGTGTCTTCCCAGCCGGGAACGCTCAGCCAGAGCCGCATTATCTCATCCACTTTTTCATGGCGCTACAACAATCCCATCTCACTGTGGTTCGGATCGTGGTCGTTGGGGTATAACGATATGCTCAACAACCTCATGTCGTCATTATACTATACTGGAGACAGTTCAACGTCCTCCTTCGTGAACAGTGACAATCATTCGCAGACTGTATCATCCAATGCGGAACTCTCAAAAAGAGTCTCTTCAATCAAAGGTAAATTCACTGTCAGGGGTGGCTGGAACTGGAGCAAGAGCGGAATGATTCAACAAGATCTGGTCATAACCTATTTCGGGACTGGATTCAATGCAGGAGCTGATATCAATCTGCAACCGGTCGATTGGATGGAATCCAGCCTTTCGGCCAACTGGCGCATGACAAGCTCCCGATATGCCTCCGTCAATAACGCCTACCGGAATTTCACCGGAAGGGCTACGATTACCTTCTATCCAACAAAGACTTTCACCATAAGGCTAAACGGGGACTACTCCCATTTGCAACTCTCTGACGGAAGCTATAAAGACCTAACCCTTTTCGATGCATACCTCTCGTATAAGATAGGGGCTTACACCCTTAGCTTGACAGCCAACAACATCCTGGATCAAAAGCACTATACCTATACAGTTGTCAGCGGCCTTGACACTCATAGTTACGACTATACCCTTCGCCCGAGGGAAATCTATCTTTCCTTATCCTTTACGTTTTAGGTACAGCATAGCTGATAAGGGTTTCTGGACATAGCGAAGTTGTTCAACAAACTGGTATTTTAGGACCCCAGAAAACAAAGTTTGTTTGTCTAAACAGGCATTATTTTCTTTAATGTATTGATAATCAATATATAATAACATCTTTAACGAGGAAGAGTATTGATTTGATAATCAAATAGCTAGATTGAAAAGCCGGGATAATCCCGGCTTTTTGCTTCCCTATACACTACCCTTGGAAAGAAGATGAAGTGCTTTTGATTTACTGCAATGATTTGTCTAAATCCAAGTTCGATTCAAATGACTTTGTTGATATTATTGAGTTTGTTTTGTCAGTTCGTACTCAAATATGGCCGATTTTGAGGATGAGGCGGGAGAGCCGGGAGGCCGAGCTGCCCGGGCCTTCTAGTTCAGCCTTTCCAGAAGTCCGGCAAGTGCTTCAAGGTCTGTGGGATCGGCGTTGACGTCGAGGATCGTGCCGTCGCGGTCGATGAGTCTGTAGGTGGGGAATCCGCGGACCCCGAGGAAGTTTTCAATGGCGGTCTGCTGCTGGGCGGGCAGGTTGTAGTGGACCACGTTTTCGCCTTCCACCTGGTATTCCTTGATGAGCTTCTTCCAGACCTTGTCACTGGATTTGTCGGCCAGGTAGAGGTAGACGATGTCGAAGTCTTTCAGGCGTTCGTATTCCTCCTGCGAATGCTGAAGGAGCATTCTGCAGGGAGAGCACCAGGTCCCCCAGATGTCTACAAGGATGAACTTACCCTTATACGGCTCAATGAGCTTTCGGAAAATAATCTCCCCGTCGCTCATGCCCTTCACGATATCGTTTGACTTGAGGTTGTCTTCGTTCGAGAAGTCGTGCTGTCCTATTTGCAGGTATTTCAAGTATTTTTCATTGATGGCATGGACGGCGTTACGTGCGGCGGGGATATGAATGCTTTCGTCGGCGCAGGCGAGGACTTCCTTGCCAAAGGGATTACAGGTTGAATTGACAATTCTGCATAGATGCTGGCTGAGAATGATGTCCTGCAAGGTTTCCGACAAGCCGCGGGCATCCATTTCCTTCTTCATCTGTGCCATCAAGTGCAAATCGAGCCTCTTTAAGGAATAGTCGCTATACTTAGGATTGCGGGCCTGGATCTCAAGGACTGCTTTTACGAAGTCTTTCTTTCCAAACTCCTCGTCAAGCACCTTTTGAAGACTGTCGGGGACGTTCTTCCTCTCCTCCAACATTACAGGAAAAGCCTCGTCGTACTGCCTGATGGCCTCCCTGTCCTTGGCCGTCAGTTTAAAGAGCCCGTCCTTCTCTGCCGACTCCAAGATGCTCTCCATCGTTTCGGTGTTATTCTGGGCCTTCATCGTCAGGTCTAAAATGTACACAGCCAGGAAGTGCGAGAAAGCGTAGGAATACATCGTGTAAGGTTCGTCGAATTCCTGCAAGTATTCTTCATCGACAGCCTTGATAAAGTCCTCAGGCAACTCCCGGGTCCGGTTCGGCTGCATGTAACGACCTATCATAACGTACCTGGCATTCTCGATTAAAATGCGGTTCCGAAGGAAAATGCGATAGCGCTCCGAAAGTGTCGGATGCTCACGGCAGACGTCGTCCAACTTCTGCAATCCCAGTTTTGTGTTGTTCCTGATTGTGTCGAAGAGGCCGTTGAGGTCGCCTATTTCCATCAATTCTGAGAATTCGAATCCGTGCGTGGTAATACTGTGGGTATTGATCTCGTTCAGCAGGCGGGCGTTATTGCCCATGAAGAGTGTTTTACTTTGCGAGTAGTCCTTCATCAGGAAATAGGTCTCGCCAGGCTCTGCCACGATGTAGGCCGCAATTGCTCGCGAATCCTGTCCTATCTCCAGCCAGAATAACTTGGTGTTTTCAATGGGGATGCAAAGCGTAAATCGGCCAAGGGAGTCAATCGGAAACGTAAACGTCGTTTCTTCGCCCGTAAAGATATCGACCATATAAGATACGGTTCCGTTCTTGCCGATGTTTCCGTTCTCCGCCGAAGCAAATAGCCCCTTCTTGGGCTTTACCCATCCGACGATTGTCACGCTGTCGCCCTCGGCATAGTGGTTGTCGGCAATCGTGGTGCAGGTGTCCTTCTGCGGGTAGTCAGGCAGGTGCCGACCTTTGATGAGACTGCAGTTAAACTGCTTGTCGCCGATGCTGACGATACGTTTTCCGCCCTTCTCCGAACCGAAACCGATGGCAAGGCTGTCCATGCCACATCTCGCCGTCATGGAGTACGTCCCGTCGCTTTTGTCCATCGACGCGATGTCCCATATCTTGCAGTCGTAGATCAGTTTGCCCTCCGTCAGTCCGATCAGCCACTCACCTGTCTTATTGTCACGCCAATAAGTGTCCATGATGCCGTTGCCCGAACATCCGCAGAGAGCGAGCAGCACCGTCGCCAGTGAAACCAAATTAAGTCTCTTCATATAAGCCGTTCAATATTATCATGCGAAGATAATTGTTTTTTATGAAATTCCGAAATTAATTAGGAGCCTTGCAAAAGAACACTCGCTTATGGGTGAACGGGCACAAGTGATCGATAATCAAATAAAGCCGCGGATAATTCCGCGGCTTTTGTCATTTATTCCAGACAGGCTTGTCGAAATCGGATTCGAGAGCAGGGGAGCGGGTGATTGTTCCGTCATCGTTGATGCGGATGGAGTAGTATCCTCCCGGACTGTCACCATTCTCATCAATCATATCCACGGCAAAAGAAGCCATTACGAATGTGTTTCTGGAAACCCGGTTGGATACGATCGAATTTCCCAGGCCGTATCCTTCGCAAGCCAATTGGACTGACCCTATTGCCAATCCGTTCTTTACCAGCAGGGCAAAGGCGTCACGATACCCCAGTTCCTCTTTATTTTCTGCCGTGTAGACATAGCAATCCAGAGAATCGGAAACATCGAGCGTCCCACAATACTTATATTCCGTCCCCGAGTTTAAAAGAGCATCCACCCATTCCTTTCTGGATTTGTTCCAAGCGGAATCGTAATGGTTGACTTGGTCAAGGCTCAGGAATTCCTTTAATTCATCCCCACTGATATGGACTCCTTTAGGCATGGGAATCTCGGACACTTTCTTGCCGATAATTCTGTCTCCCCATTCTTTGAACGGCCACTTTTTCAAGGGCTTCGCATTCTGGGTCAGGAAGGCTTGAAGATTCTCTCCGATCAGGTTGCAGTTCTCTTCGGTAATCTGCCCGGCTGACACGGCAACATGATTTGTCTTCTGCTGTTTCTTGCCTTCGCAAGAACAAGCAGAAGAGATCAGAATGGTCAATGATATGAGGAGGAATCTTCTTAGCATGGCTTTACAAGGATTTCAGCTTTGCAATTGCGTCTGACTTGCTGATTGTCGGCGAAAAGGTGGCTATTTTTAACTCCTTCGAGGCCTCGATGAACTGTCGCAATCCTGTCTCGTCAGTCCTAAAACTGAAGGAAGCATTCTGGGGCTGCTTTTCTTTGAATACCACATCTCCGCCGGGGTTGAGGTAAGCGACATGAACGTCAACTCCGTAGCCGATTTCGTAAGAATGATCAACATCGTTCTCATCGTCGCCATCGTTCTCATTGTCGTTCAATTCGGGAAGACTGTTCTTGGGCACGGCGACGATTCTGCACTTGAATTCTTCCGGAGCATCGGCAAGGCTGAGCGGTTCGGGTTCGTAATACCATTTATTGTCCGTGATGACCTCGGTATGCTGCTGCCCGTCGATGTCGAGGTATTCGACGGTGAAGTCATAATACTTCAGCATGTCGTCACTAATGGCGTATATAGCGTATTTGACTTCACAGGTACTTTGCCACACGGGGTCCGCTGCTTGTTCGAAGTTGAACGTGTAGAAGATGTCTCCCGCAGTTACAGTGATGGAAATACTCCTCTCCTGAGCACTCTCGTTAGCCTTGAAATGAACGCTCAGTTTGTTGCCTTGTATCTCGGCACGGAAGTTCTCGCTGTCAATCAATCCACTATTGTCCTTATCAGGATGGATGTCTTCTCCATTGACTTTTGCACTGGAGAGCCACGGCTTAGAATAATTGCTGCAAGAAAAAGAGACCGTTCCCTCGTCTGCAGAGACATTATACACGCCGTCGGTTATCTGAACAGGCTCATCGGCATTCCATTTCATCGGATCCCAATCTCCGTCCTTTTCCTTGCTGCAAGAGGCGAGGGAGAAAGCAGCAAGCATCATGAAGGCAATTCTCCAGGGTTTCATTATCATCATTAGTTTTAAACTTAAACGTCAACGTTACTTACAATATAAATGCCACCCTTCGGAAATCTTGCATGACTCCCAATTTTTTTAGTTTCTCCCTCTTTTGTTTCTATATTTAAGGATGAGATGCCGTCAGAGATTTCTTCCTGATTGCAATATACCCGCTCTCGTCGATCATATCCGCTCCTTTCTTCGTGAACAAGAAGCGGTAAAGCTTATACGCCATGCTGTCGGGGTTTTCGGTTTTGCGGACGGCGGCGTAGATGCTGGAGACGAAGGGGTATTGGTCGTTCCGCAGTGACTCCTTGCTGGGGGCGACACCGTCGATGGAGAGCATGTTCACCCGCATCAGATCGCGGACCATGGCCGTGCAGTAGAAGAAGGGGGTGTAGCCGATGCCGTATTCGTCGTTCTCGAGCTGGAGGTAAGGGGAGGCCATCTGGGAGCCGATGATTTCGGGCATCCAGGTGCCGTCGATCATCGTGAGGCCTTTCATGACCAGGGTCTCCATCTTTTCCTGGCTGCCGGAGTCCGCGTCGCGGATGTAGGGGGTGATGGCGTGATCGACACCGCCGACGTCCTTCCAGTTGGTGATTTCGCCCGTGTAGATCTTCCGGACCTGGTCGGCGGTCAGGTTCCGGACAGGGTTCCTCGGATTGACGATGAACACCAGCGCGTCGATGGCCAGCGGGGCCGTGACCAGATCGACACCCGCCTCCGCCGCGGCGGCTTTCTCGTTCCGGGAGATATCCCGGCTCGCGATGATGACATCGGTCCTGCCCTCGATCAGGTTCATGTAGGCCCCGTGCGTGCCGCTGCACAGGTTCTTGTCCAGATAATCATGGTAGGAGAAGGTCGATGCCGCCGTGTTGAAATCGGGGGTGATGATATAGGTCTTCCCGCCCAACCAGTCAACCTCCCATTGATAGGGAACCCCCAGCAGATGATAGGCGATCAAGTCACGGACGGGACGGGTACTGGTGGAACAGTCCGTCTGCGGCCAGTCAGACAGGGAGACATTCTCCAGGACAGGTTCCGGGTCTCCCGTCCTGTCACATCCGCACAGCCCCGCCTGCAGCAGAGCCGCGAAAAGCAAAGATTTCAGTAACATTCTCATACTTATATAATCCGCTCCATTCTCAAATACTGCGTCGCCGCTTCCTTATCCGGGAAAAATTTTTGGATGTTTCGGTTTTTGTCGTATCTTTGTGATATCAAAATGATATTACGTTCAACCTGTAAAACCGTTACGTCATGGAAATCAACAAAGAAACTTCCTACAAAGGCTTCGTATTGAACGGCTTTCTTGCCCTTGTGTTCACCATCGCCCTGATGGGCCTGGTCGTTTATTTCTTCTATAGGACCAACACGGAAGGATACTTCGGTATCCTCGGCATGCTTGTATTCTTCTTGACGATTCTTTGCATCAACGGTTTCGTGAAATTGGAGCCGAACGAGGCCGTCGCCCTCGTGTTCTTCGGCAAATACCGGGGGACCTTCTCCCGGGATGGCTTCTATTGGGTCAATCCTTTCATGAGCAAGAAGAAAGTGAGCCTGCGCGCCCGCAACCTGAATCCCGAACCCATCAAGGTCAATGACAAGGTGGGTAATCCCGTCCTGATCGGCATGGTGCTGGTGTGGAAGCTCGAGGATACCTACAAGGCCCTCTTCGAGATCGACAGCCAGTCGCTGGCGCCGGTTTCGTCCAACGGCAAGAGCAGTACCGCCCGGTATCTGTCCCAGGCCTTCGAGAACTTCGTCCGGGTCCAGAGCGACGCGGCCCTGCGCCAGGTGGCGGGCTGCTACGCCTATGACAATGCCGACACGGCCGACGAACTCACCCTCCGCAGCAACGCCGACGAAATCAACGAGCAGCTCGTGAGCACGCTGAACGAGCGCCTGTCGATGGCCGGCATCCACGTGACCGAAGCCCGCATCAACTATCTGGCCTATGCGCCGGAAATCGCCGCCGTCATGCTCCGCCGCCAGCAGGCCGACGCCATCATCGCCGCCCGCGAAAAGATTGTCGACGGTGCCGTGTCGATGGTCAAGATGGCGCTGGACAAGCTCAAGGATGAAGGCGTCGTGGACCTGGACGAGGAGCGCAAGGCCGCCATGGTCAGCAATCTCCTGGTCGTCCTGTGCGGCGACGAACCCGCCCAGCCGGTCGTGAACTCCGGAAGCCTGTATTGATATGGCCAAGGAAAAGGATGCAGTGAAAAGCTTCGTCCTGCGGATTGACGCCGCGACGATGGAAGCCTTGGAACGTTGGGCTGCGGACGAGTTCCGCAGCACCAACGGTCAACTGCAATGGATCATCCACGAAGCCCTGCAGAAAAGCGGGCGCCTGAAGGGCGGGAAATAATTCGCCGCCGGATGCAAGATTACGGACATAAGCGGGTTTACGGATTGGCTTATGTCCGTAAATTGCTTATATTTGTTCTATGAAGATTAAGTTTTTAGCCATCTATATCGTGGTCGGGGCGGCGTTTCTGATCGCTTCGCTCTGGGTTACGCTGTCCGGCGGAAAGAACGCCAAGGCCATCCGTTGCAAGTATAAGCTGGGCGGCATTGTCCTCACGGCTTGGGCGATGCTGTCCGTCGCCTCGTGTCAGGGAGACCTGAACCCGAAGATGATTACCTGCTACGATCCCGCACCCCCGGAAATGGTGTACTATTTAAAAGATAACGAGGAAGTCACGGATGTCAAGTCCGGCGATGTGCTGGTTGTCAAATGCCGGCTCAACGTCGAGTATGCATATTCTGTCAAGATTATCGCCCAGAACACGGAAAAGACCCTGCTCCAGAGCGTTTCATTCACGAAGGCCGACGCGGTGAGCGATTCGGATTACTCTCTGTATGAAATGACGGTCGGTGATTTCGATTACAAGGGTCCGGCCACGATCGGTCTCTATCTTGTTACCACCGACGAGAACGGAAAGACGGAAGAGGGCCTTATCAGCGATAGCTATACGATCAACATCCTCTGATGGCTCCCGGGCGGATCGACAACATCGTATTTGAATTGACACAGGCCTGCAACCAATGTTGCAGGTTCTGTTATAATTATTGGAGGGATGGCAGCACGCCTCTCCCTCCGCCGGATCCCGTCAAGGCGCGCAAGACGCTGCGGAAACTCCTCTCGCAGGCTTCCATCGGCACGATCTCCTTCTCCGGCGGGGAGCCCATGCTCCTGCGCAACATCCACGACCTGGCGCTGTCGGCCCGATTCAAGGGCAGTCATGTCAATGTCCTCACCAACGGCACCCTGCTCACGCCGGATGCGCTGGAGAACTTCATCAGCATCGGCATCGGCGCCATCCAGATTCCCATTCTCAGCGATAAGCCCGGGACGCACGAGTACCTCACCGGCCTGCCGGGGTCATGGGCAAAAGCCACGGACGCGCTCGCGAGGGTGGCGGAACGGATGCCCCAGGGAGCCTATGCGGTCCTGGTCATATCGAAGGTGAACGCTCCCGATGTCTCGGAGACGCTCGGGCTCATCTATTCCAAGGGAGTGCGGAACGTGATGGTCAACCGCTTCAACATCGGCGGCATGGGCCTCCGGCATACGGAGGAACTCGTGATGGATGTGCCGACGCTCAAGAAGGCTTTTGCCGATGTCGAACAGTTCGCCGCGGCCCACCCCGGCATGCACTTCGTCAGCGGAGTCTGCACGCCGCTGTGCCTGTTGGACCCGGCACCCTATCCGCACATCCGCTTCACCTCGTGCAATACGGACTTCCGGCGCAGACCCGTCGCCGTGAACTATGCGGGAGACGTGCGTTTCTGCAACCATTCCTCGCACGTCATCGGCAATATCTATGACCGCCCGATAGGGGAGATCCTCACCGACCCCGAGAACGTCGCACGCTATGCCGAGGTCCCCGACACCTGTCGCGACTGCGCCCTCCTGAGCCGCTGCAACGGCGGCTGCCGCGCCGCTTCCGAACAGGTCTATGGAACCTTCGCCAAGGCGGACCCGATCCTGGAAATGAAATAGCCTGTCTTCAGTTGTTATAGGAATAGAAAAAAGAGGTCCGGAATCGCTCCGGACCTCTATATTTTTAGGGAGTTACCGTTCGTTCGCGGGGATTCCGCTGACGCTGGTTTCGTCGATGGGGATCTGGTATTGGATCCGGGGATCGTCGTAGGAAATCACCTCGCAGGCGGCGCGGCTGGGATAGCGGCGGTCGATGTTCCGCCGGTTGCGGACGAGGTCGAGCACGCGGAAGCCCTCATAGTAGAGCTCCAGACGGCGCTCGTCCAGTACGCAATCCAGGGAGGTGGGATAGCCGCGGCGGGCCAGGTTGGCGGCCGTCATCTGCGCGTCGCCGGTCAGGCCGGCGCGGGTGCGGACGGCGTTGACATCGGCCAGCGCTTCGGCGTCCTTGCCCAGGTGCGCGTAAGCCTCGGCCCGGTTCAGGATCACTTCACCGTAACGCAGCAGGATAAAGGAAGAGGAGATCGGGAAGGAGAGGCCTGTCTGATGGCTGAACTTCTCGCAGAACCAGCAGGGATAGCCGCCCTCGCGGATACTGGTGTTGGTGGTGGTCCAGATGACGCTGCCGCTCTTCGTGATGGACGGAGTGGGCATCACCTCGCGCACATAGCAGCGGGTCTTGGCGGCATCGTTGAGGATGTAGCCGGGGAACTCGTCGCAGATCTTGGTGGAGGTGTTGTCCGGGATGGCCTTATAGGCGATGTCGTTCTTGGTGAAGGAATAAGTGCCGTCGCCGTTGTCGGTCACGCTGGAGGAGATGGTACGCTCTTCCTTGTCCACATTGGGCAGTGCGATGGACTGGGTGAGGCAGTTGTTCACATCGTCCATGACACCCCAGGTGACGGTAAGACCGGGCTGCGAATTGTGCAGGCGGACCAGATCCTTGTAACGCTTGTCCTGCGGGAAACGCTCCATCAGGTCCAGCAGCGGATCGGCCACGTAGAGTTCACCCCAACCGGTGCCCTGGGTACCGTCCGGCGAGTCGAACAGGCTGGCCAGGTTGCCCTTGGGCGGCATGTTGGCCAGGTCGCTGTCGGTGATGTCCACGCACCAGAGAACCTCCTTGGACTTGGGGGCGTTGGAGAACAGGTCGGTGACCTCCGTCTCAAGATGGCCGAGCGCATCGCCGCCCAGGATCTCGCTGCAGGCATCGACACATTTCTGCCACTCGCCCTTGTACAGGTACAGACGGCCCAGCAGGGCCTGTGCGGCCTCCTTGCTGGCATAGCCGTTGTCGCCTCTCTTGGCCGAGGGGCTCATCAGGCGGATGGCCTCCTGCAGGTCCGCCTCGATGGCGTCGTAACACTCGCCAAGGGTGGATCGCTTGGTGCTTTCATAGCTGTCCGTGCCCATGCGGAGCACCACGCCGGGATTGTCGGCCCCGAAGCTGTACGGCTTGGCGAACAGGTTGCAGAGGGTGAAGTGGAAGTAGGCGCGCAGGAAGTAGTTCTCTCCCTTGAGCTGCCGGTTGGCTTCGGTTTCCTCGTCCAGGCCGCCGATGTTGGCGTTGGCCGCGTAGATCAGCTTGTAGCAGACGACCCACATGTAGGCGGAATTGGCCGATTCGGCGCCGTCCATATAGGTGGCCGCCGCCCAGAAGGGGTCGGTACTGGTATTGGAATAGCAGATGTTGTCTCCCTTCAGCTCGTTCAGCAGGAAATACTGGCGGACGAAGGTGTTGTTCTGGCTGTATCCGTTGCGGAATTCGGCCATGTCCTTCATCATCGCGTAGATGCCGTCCGTCGTATAGACGGCCGCGGCCGGGTTGCTCGAGAGCACGGCGCTGGTGAGGGAGTCGGACTGCACGTAGTCAAGATTCACACATCCTGCCAGGAGGATGGAAAGGAATACGGTCGAGAGTATCTTTTTCATGTCTTCAGCGTATTAGAATTTAAGGTCGATGCCGAAGATGAAGGATCTGGGCACGGGGTAATTGTCGTTGAACATGCCGGCGAGCGACCAGGAGGTGCCTTCCAGGCGGACCTCAGGGTCTGCTCCGGAGAACCGGGTGAGGGTGAGCACGTTGTCGGCGGTGAAATAGATTCTGCCGGCCTGGATGAAGCCCTTGAACAGCGGTTTGTCGATGTTGTACGCCAGGGTGACGTTCTTCAGGCGGAGGAAGCTGCCGTCCTCCAGATAGCGGGTGGACACGCTGTTGCTCTTCTTGTTGCCGTTCTGCGTCGGTCTGGGGTGGGTGGCTATCTCGTGCGTGCTTTCGTCGTCCGGATCCCAGCGGACCCAGCCGAGTCCGTTGTGGATGCTCTGCATGTTGTAGTCGATGTAGGAGCCGTCGGAGTCGATGGTGTTACGCGCCGCGTTGTAGATCTTGTTGCCGTACACGAAGTGGAGGTTGGCGCCCAGGCTCCAGTTCTTCCAGACCAGGTTGGACGTCAGGCCGCCGGTGAACTTCGGGGTGGCCGAACCGCACATCCGGTAATCGGCCTTGGAGTAGCTGTTGGTGGTCTCCCGGTTGCCGGTATAGACCGGCCAGGCGGTCGCCTCGGTGGATTTCTCGTCGGTGGGATTTCCCCGCTCGTCCAGCACGTAGTAGAGCGTGTGTCCGGAAGCGTCGGTCTCCTTTTCGTACACCCACCACAGCGGGTCGCCGTTCTTGGGATCCACGCCGGCCCATTCGGGCATGTACCAGGTGTAGATGTCGTATCCCTCGGAGACGATCTGCTCGATCATCGGGGTGCCGAAACCGCGGCGGAAAGCGCCGTTGGGCAGGTACTTGACGGTGTTGCGGTTGAGGCCGAAGTTCACGCCCAGGTTCCAGCGAAGGTCCTTTTTCTTGATGATGTCGGCATCGGCCGCGAACTCGACACCCTTGTTATTGACGGTGCCGACGTTGGTGGTGAACTTGGAGAAACCGGTGGAAGGGGCCTGCGGGACGTCCAGCAGCAGATTCTTGTTGTCGGTGTTGTACACGTCAACAGTGACGTTGATGCGGTCCAGCAGGCGCATGTCCAGACCCAGGCTGGCCATGTGTGCGGATTCCCAGCCCAGATATTCGTTGGCCATTCTTTCGGCCACGGCCACCACCTTGTCGTTATAGGTGTTGCTGGTGGCGAAGGCGTCCTGATACAGGAAGGGGGAGATGTCGGAATTGCCGGTCACGCCGTAACCCGCGCGCAGCTTGAGCAGATCGAAGGCCTTGAGACCCTCCATGAAGGGCTCCTTGCTGATGATCCACGCGGCCGATACGCCGGGGAAGTAACCGCCGCGCGCCTTGGGGGCGAACTTGTAGGTCTTGTCGTAGCGGACGGAAGCGGTGGCGATGTATTTCTCCTTATAGGAATACTGCGCCTGCGCCAGGACGGCCCAGGCGGCCGAGTGGAAATCGCTGCCGGAAACGCCCACGCCCGTCGCGCTCACGCTGCTGAGGGCCTGCATGCCGGTCGGCATGTTGATGCCGGAGGCGCCGATGCTTTCCGTATAGCCCCAGCCCACTTCGTAACCGACGATACCGCTGAAGGAGTGCCGGTCGAAATCCTTATGGACCTTGAGCAGTTCCGTGAGCCCGACGCTCCAGCCGCGGCCGGAACCCTGGTACAGGCTGCCGATGTTCTTGGCGGAGGTATTGGCCCGGCTGTCCTGATAGTTCTTGCTGTTCCAGGTGGAGGAACCCAGGCGGTTGTTGCTGGTGAATGTGAGCCAGTCGGTGATGTTCCAGATCAGCTGGACATCGGCCACGAGGTCTTCGCCCCAGCTCTGGTTGCTGTTGTACTGCAGCGTGTGGAAGGGGTTGTACTGCTCTTTTCCATACCATACTGCGCCCTCGCCTTCGGGCATGCCGATGGCGAGGGGCTTTCCGTCTTCGCCGTACGGGTTGTCCCAAGGCATTCCGTTGTAGGCCGTCGCGACATCCTTCCAGTCGGAGTAAGAGTTGCTGTGGCTGCGGTTGTATCCCAGGCGCGTGTTCAGGGTGACTTTCTCGCCGATAGGGGCGGAGAGGTTCACGCGGGCCGAATTCCGGTCATAGGACGTGCCGATGAGGGAGCCCTGCTCGTCGTAATGGTCGACGCTGATGAAGTAGTTCACGCGTCCGGAGATGCCGGAAACGGAAGCGTAGTAATCCTGTACGATACCTTTCTTGAAGAGATTGCCGTACCAGTCGAAGTCCTGCTCCAGGAGGCTTTCGGGACGCTGGGCCTTGAAGGTCCTCGCGCTCATCATCATGCGCTGGGTCTCATAGAGTTCCTCGCTGTCCATGGGATGGTAGCGTCCGGAAAGGGCCTGCTTGATGCCGGCGCTGGCCTTGAAGTTGACGTCCGTGCGGCCGCGGTCCTTGGCGCTCTTGGTGGTGACCACGATCACGCCGCCCGCCGCGGAAGCTCCGTACAGAGCGGTGGCGGAAGCGTCCTTCAGGATGGTCACGCTTTCCACGTCGTTGGGGTTGAAGGTGCCGCCGGCGATGCCGTCCACCACATAGAGCGGGTCGGCGCTGGCCGAGATGGAACCGGTACCGCGGATGCGGATCTGGGCGGACTCGCCGGGCATGCCGCTGGCGTTCATGACCACGACGCCGGCCGCCTTGCCCTGGATCATGTTGCCCAGGTCGGGGGTGGAGTTGTCCAGGAGTTCCTCGCTGCGGAGCGAGACCACGGAGCTGGAGAGTTCGTTCTTCTTCTGGGTGGTGTAACCCATGACGACGACTTCGTCCAGGAAGTTGATGTCTTCCTTCATGAAGACGTCCATCTTGTTTCTGCCGTTCACCGGTTCCGTCACATCGGCGTAACCGAGCAGATTGAAGGTGAGGGTGGCGTCTTTCCCGGCATTGACGGAAAAGCTGCCGTCCACGTCGGTGACGGTGCCGCCGCCGGTGGAAACAATCACTCCGACGCCGATGAGAGGCTCACCCGTCACGGCGTCCTTAACCGAGCCCGTCACGGTGTTTTGCGCGAATGCGAACGTGGTGAACAGGCTCAGAAGAATAAAGGTAACTATTTTCTTCATTGGTTTTAATAAATGGTCAACCAAATTTATTAAAAATTTAAATAGTTTCTAAAATGCTTTAAAAAATAGTATTACGGTGTGTTTCGCAATCGGGCATGACAAAAAAAATGACACGGCGTTCTGCCGTGCCATTTCAATAGGGGTCGGGGAGGGACTTACAGCTGCTTGGCCAGGTTCACCATCTCGATGGCGGAGGTCATGGCGTCGAAGCCCTTGTTGCCCGCCTTGGTGCCGGCGCGCTCGATGGCCTGCTCGATGGAATCGGTGGTCAGGACGCCGTAGATGACGGGAATGCCGCTCTGCAGGCCGACATGGGCAATGCCCTTGACGGACTCGTTCGCGACCATGTCGAAGTGCGGGGTGCTGCCGCGGATGACGGCGCCGACGCACACGATGGCGTCATACTTCCCGGAAGCGGCCATCTTCTGGGCGATGAGGGGAATCTCGAAGGCGCCCGGAACCCAGGCGACCTCCAGGTCGTCGGCGTTGCCGCCGTGGCGGATGAACGAATCCTCCGCGCCGCCGAGCAGCTTGCCGGTGATGAATTCATTGAAGCGGGATGCGACGATGCCGACTCTGAGGCCGGTCGCGATCAGTTTTCCTTCGATGGTTTTCATGGGTGTCTATCTATTAAATCGTTATTATTTCTCTTCCAGGTGGAGCAGGTGCCCCATTTTGCTGCACTTGGTGCGCAGGTAGCGGTAGTTGTCCGCGTTGCTCTTGATCTCGATGGGCTCGCGGCGGACGATTTCGATGCCGTAGCCGTCCAGACCGTTGATTTTCTCCGGGTTGTTGGTCATCAGGACCAGCTGCTTGGCACCGAGGTCCGCGAGGATGGCCGCGCCGGTGCCGTATTCGCGCAGGTCGGGCGCGAAGCCCAGGGCGACGTTCGCCTCGACCGTGTCCATGCCCTGCTCCTGCAGGCAGTAGGCGCGCAGTTTATTGATCAGGCCGATGCCGCGTCCTTCCTGCCGCAGATACAGCAGGATGCCGCGGCCGGTTTCCTCGATACGGCGCAGGGCGACCTCCAGCTGCTCGCCGCAGTCGCAGCGCAGGGAACCGAAGGCGTCGCCGGTCAGGCATTCGGAGTGCACGCGGCAGAGCACCGGCTCGTCCGTGGTCACATCGCCCTTGACGAGCGCCACGTGGTGCTCGCCCGTGACCTTGCTCACATAGCCGTAGGCCTTGAAATGACCGAACTTGGTCGGCAGGTCGGCGACCGTGATGCGTTCGACGGTCTTCTCGTGCCGGCGCCGATAGCGGATGAGGTCGGCGATGGAGATGGCTTTCATCCCGTGCTGCGCGGCGAATTCGAGCAGTTCCGGCGTGCGCATCATCGTGCCGTCTTCCCGCATGATTTCGCAGCAGAGGCCGCATTCTTCCATGCCCGCGAGGTGCATCAGGTCCACGGTGGCTTCCGTATGGCCGGCGCGGATCAGGACGCCGCCCTTGCGCGCTTTCAGCGGGAACATGTGGCCCGGCCGGCGGAAGTCGGCGGGGGAGGCATCCGGCGTGATGCACTTGATGGCCGTGACGGACCGCTCGACGGCGGAAATGCCGGTCGTGGTGGAGATATGGTCGATGGATACGGTGAAAGCCGTATGGTGGTTGTCGGTGTTGCGGTCGACCATCTGGTTGAGGTCCAGGCGGTCGGTGAGGGCCTCGCTCATCGGCATGCAGATCAAGCCTTTGCCGTAGGTGGCCATGAAATTGATGTTTTCCGGCGTCGCGTACCGGGCGGCGCACACCAGGTCGCCTTCATTCTCCCGTTCGGGGTCGTCGATGACGACGATGATGCGTCCCAGCTGCAGCTCTTCCAGAGCTTCTTCGATCGTAGATAATGTTAAGTTCTGCAAAACTAAAATCCGTTTTCTTGCAGCCATTCCGGGGAAAGGCCGCCTTTCTTTTCTTCTTTTTGAGGGGAACCTGCCGTAAGCAGGCGTTCGATGTAGCGGGCGAGCAGATCGACCTCGACATTGACGATGCTGCCCGTCCGGAGTTCGCCCAAGGTGGTCGCGGAGCGGGTCTGGGGGATGAGCGAGACCGCGAAGGAGCGGTCGTCCGCCGCCACGACGGTGAGGCTGACGCCGTCCAGGGTCACGGAGCCTTTCCGCGCGATATACTTGAGCAGGGGAGCTTCGAGGGAGATGGTCACGCGCTTGGCGATGCCGTCGGGGACGATGGCATCGACACGGCCGCAGCCGTCCACATGGCCGGACACGATATGCCCGCCCAGGCGTCCGGAGGGACTCATCGCCCGTTCCAGGTTGACTTTCGCTCCGGGAAAGAGCCGGGCCAGGGAAGTGAGTCGTACCGTTTCCGGCATGACATCCGCCGTGAAGGCTCCGTCGGACAGGGACGTGACCGTCAGGCAGACGCCGTTGACGGCGATGCTGTCCCCGACGGCCGTGCCCTCGAGCACTTTCTCCGCGCGGATGCAAAGGGCGGTACCGGCGCTGCGGGATGTGATGGAGCGGACGGTGCCCGTTTCTTCGATGATGCCCGTGAACATGGATTACTTCTTCTCGGGATAGCCGTGTAACAGGAAGTCCGGTCCGAAATGACGGATGGAGTCGATGGACACGTTCAGGGCGTCTGCCATCTTGGAGAATCCGTTGCCGCCGATGGGAGACAGGGCGTCCCTGCCGCCCAGGATCTTGGGGGCGATGAAGAAGTAGTATTCATCGACGAGACCCTGCTCGAAGAAGCTGCCGTTGAGTTCCTGGCCGCCTTCCACGAGGAGGGAGTCGATGCCCAGCGAGCCGAGACGGTCCAGCATGTCCGGTAGGTCGACGCGTCCGTTTGCGTCCTTGCAGGCCAGGGTCTCGACCCCGCAGTCGCGGAGGCGCGCCAGCTTTTCGGGGTCGGCGGCTTCCGTGTGCATCAGGATGGTCCGGATCTCGCGGGCGCTCTGCGCGATGCGGCTCTCCGGCGAGAGGGATGCGAGGCTGTCGGGCAGGATGCGGACGGGATTCTTGAACTCGGTCAGGCGGCAGTCCAGCATCGGGTTGTCGGCCCGGACGGTGCCGGCGCCCACGCAGATGCCGGAATGGCCGCCGCGGAGCCGGTGGACGAACACGCGGGCCCGCGGAGAGGTCACCCAGCGGGAGTCACCGTCGGCGGTGGCGATCTTTCCGTCCAGCGTCATGGCGGCTTTCACGGTCACCCAGGGCCGTCTTTCGGTGATGTACTTCAGGAAGATGCGGTTCTGCTCGCGGACCTTGTCCGCCATCAGGCCGATTTCCACGTTGACGCCGTGCTCGAGGAGAATGTCGATTCCTTTGCCGCTGACGAGCGGATTGGGGTCGGTGATGCCCACGACGACGCGGGAGATGCCGGCTTCCAGGAAGGCATCCGTGCAGGGCGGCTGCTTGCCGTGGTGGCAGCAGGGCTCCAGGGTGACATAGGCCGTCGCGCCGGCCGGATCCTCCGTGCAGGCCGCGAGCGCCTCCCTTTCGGCGTGG
>JAEEGK010006819.1_pt1 | contig 27368 bp, 27 predicted proteins | sample 8958771 | NCBI WGS metagenome assembly JAEEGK01 (sample SAMN16246547, study PRJNA631951) | gut metagenome | biome: gut microbiome; feature: rumen; material: SC-attached | host: Bos | place: Iran: Karaj | collected 2018-10 | reverse complement strand
CGGGGGGGACGGGGGTTGTGGGTCATGCACCCCAATGACCCACAACCCCCGTCCCCAAGGGACCACCCAGTGACAACACCCCAAGGGACCACCCCGTGACACCCCACGACCACCCACACACAGTGAGGCATGTATGTTACTCGAGAGAATTTTCATGCGTAAATACATCGGCAGTGATATTACGCCGCAGGTGCGCGAGAAGTACGGTATTTTCGCGTCTGTTGTGGGCATAATATGCAATATCCTGCTGTCGGCTTCGAAGATGCTGGTCGGGCTGTTCTTCGGCTCGGTGGCTATCCTTGCCGACGGCCTCAATAACCTGTCGGATGCGGCATCGGCGATCATCGGTATCGTCGGGATCAAGATCGCCGCGAAGCCTGCGGACGAGGAGCATCCTTTCGGGCACGGCCGCTACGAGTATATTGCCGCGCTCATTGTTGCGTTCCTTATCCTCGAGGTTGCGGTCACCTGCTTCAAGGACTCGATCGCGAAGATCCACGACGGGGGGACGATGGTGTTCGCCTGGATAAGCGTTATTGTCCTCGCTGTTTCGATCCTTGTGAAGCTGTGGCTTTTCTTCTTCTACAGAGGGGTTGGGCGGAAGGTTGACTCGAAGGTCTGCATGGCGACTTCTAAGGACGCCTTGAGCGACGCGGTTCTCACTACGGCGACTCTCGCTTCCACACTTGTGCTGCATTTCTTCGCACTCGATATCGACGGTTATGTGGGCGCGGTTGTCAGCGTCATGATCTTTATCGCAGGTATCGGCGTTGCGAAAGATACGATCGAGCCGATCATCGGGTCGGCGGCACCCAAGGAGCTCTACGACTGCATTACGCAGAAGGTTGAAGGCTACGAAGGTATCGTGGGCAGCCACGACCTGATCGTGCACAGCTACGGTCCCACGAAGCGCATGGCGACGATCCATGCCGAGGTTGCCAGCAACATGAACATCGAGAAAGCGCACGAGCTCGTGGACCTTATCGAGAAGGAAACGCTGCGGGATCTCGGGATCTTCCTCGTGATCCACATGGACCCGATCGACGTCTGCAACGAAGAAGTAATGCGGATGAAAAGCGACATGGCACAGCTTGTCGCAGAGCTTGAGCCCCAGGCGACCATCCACGATTTCAGGGTCGTTAAGGGCGAGAACAGGACAAACCTGATCTTTGACGTCGTGGTGCCTTTCTCAATGACAGACATCGGTAAGCGCGAGCTTGTCCTCGAGATCAAGCGTGTCGTAAAAGAACAGGACCCGAAGCTCGAGTGCGTGATAACCGTCGAGAACAGTTATTGCGCGAAATAAACAATCAATTTCGGTATCGTTTTCGGCAAAGTAGTTCAAATATAATTGTTGCAATGAAAAATAAAAGAAAGTATAATCGTCTAATAAAAATGCCACACACGGCAAAAAAATTAGATGGGAGTGCAACATGGAAATAAAAAGAGATGTTTACCTCGAACGTCTTATTGTAAGAAAGCATAATGGGTTTATCAAGGTGATTACAGGCATTCGGAGAAGCGGCAAATCATATTTGTTAAACACCATGTTTTATAATCATCTGCTTTCTGAAAATGTTGCTGACGATCATATTATCAGGTTTGCTTTTGACACAGCGGAAGATTTAATAAAGATTGGTGAAGATCCGATCATATTTGAATATAAAAAAGACGATCGCAAGGTTGATCCGACCAAATTTCTCGAGTGGTTATTACCTAAGATCAGCGCAGACGGAATGTATTATCTTTTACTTGATGAGGTTCAGAAACTTGGCGCCTTTGAATCTGTTCTCAACGGTTTTCTCCGAAAGAATAATGTTGATGTATATGTAACAGGCAGTAACTCCAAATTTTTGTCGAAAGACATATTGACAGAATTTGAAGGCAGAGGAGATGAGATTCATGTGATGCCTCTTTCGTTCTCCGAGTATTATGCATTTAAACAAGGAGATAAAAGTGAGGTGTACGATGATTATTCCGTGTTCGGCGGTCTTCCGGCTGTAGCGCTTATGAGCACGGAGGAACAGAAGACAAATTATCTGATCACGCAAATAAAAAATGTCTACATGAGAGATATCTTTTTAAGACACTCGGTAAATGATGCTTCACTCAGCGAGGTGATGGATGTGATCGCTTCCGGGATTTCTACGCTTACCAATCCAAGAAACATTGCTAATACATTGAATACAGTCCATGGAACAAACGTCTGTGATGCAACGGTAGACAGATATATCGAATATGCGGAAGAAGCATATATTATTTCGAAGGTTAAAAGGTATAATGTTAAGGGAAGAAAATATATCGGTACGCCTTACAAGATTTATTTCGAAGATATCGGACTCAGAAACGCCCGTCTGTCCTTCAGACAGATTGAAGGAACGCACATCATGGAAAATATCATATATAACGAGCTTAAATACAGAGGCTATCAGGTAGATGTCGGAACTGTTGAATCCAGAGAGAAGGACTCAAGAGGAAAAGATATCCGTGTACAAAGGGAAATAGATTTTATTGCTTCTTTAGGGAATAAGAAGTATTATATTCAATCGGCATTTGATATCCCCAGCCGCGAAAAATATGAACAGGAAACAAAATCATTCGAAAAAGTCGGTGATTCGTTTAAGAAGATCATTATTGTTGAGAAGAGCATGAAGCCTCGATATGATGAAAACGGATATTTGACGATGGGGATAAAAGAGTTCCTTTTGGATATAAACAGTTTGCTTATATAAAATGATTTTTGGAAACAGATACAGAAGGACAAAATGATTATGAAAATGCAAGGCTACAAGTACGAAGTACACCTTCACACCGCACAGTCCAGCAAATGCGGCTTCACTCCGGGACAGGAGTACATCGAAAAATTCAAGGCTGCGGGATATGACGGTATCATCGTCACGGACCACTTCTACCACGGCAATACCGCGATCGACAGGGATCTCCCCTGGGCAAGATTCGTGGAAGAGTTCTGCAAGGGCTACGAGGCAGCCAAGGAAGAGGGCGACAGGCAGGGATTCAAGGTCTTCTTCGGTTGGGAGGAGAACTACCGGAACGACGAGTACCTGATCTACGGACTCGACAAGGAGTGGCTCATCAACCACGGCGAGATCCTTCATGCGAACCAGCAGGAAATGTTCGAGATGGTTCATGAGGGCGGCGGCGCGGTAGTTCAGGCGCATCCCTTCAGGGAGAGGGATTACATCAGGAATGTCAATGTCCACCCCTTCCAGTGTGACGCGATGGAAGCAAGCAATTTCGGCAATCCGCCCGAACAGGACATCCTGGCTTACAACTTCTGCAGGGATCGCGGGATAACGATGACATCGGGCTCGGACATACACAACAAGGTTGTGCTCGAAAAAACGACCGCAGGGATGGTCTTTGATAAGCCTCTCGAATCAATTCATGATTATGTGGACGCCATCAGATCGGGAAAGGGATTTACACCGCTTATAGCACCCGAGAGACGCGGTCCGATCGAGAGTGCAACGATGCACCTTACCACATATCTCTATGATGAGAACAATGAGCCGCATCTTGTAACGAAGGAAGATCTGTTCCCCGGAAAATGATACTGTAAAAGGAAGGGAACGATAAACCGGTCGGGAAAAACCGGAAAGAAGAAAAGATTGAACCACGGCGTATGCTCGTAATAAAAAAACATAAGAATAAGGAGGATACAACATGTCAGTACCCACAGCTCACAACAGCGCAAAATTAGGTGATATCGCGAAGACCGTCCTCATGCCGGGCGACCCCCTGAGGGCAAAGTATATTGCCGAGACTTACCTTGAGAATCTGAAATGCTTCAACACTGTAAGAAACATGCTCGGCTTCACAGGCACCTACAAAGGCCGTGAGGTATCGGTTATGGGCGGCGGCATGGGTATGCCTTCCGTTGGCATATATACGTATGAGCTCTTTAATTTCTACGATGTCGACAACATCATCCGTATCGGCTCGGCCGGCGCATATGCCGACGACCTCCACGTGCGCGACGTCATCATCGCTATGGGCGCTTGTACGGACTCGAATTACGCTGCAAACTTCAACCTTCCCGGAACATTCGCTCCGGTAGCCAGCTGGGATCTGCTTTCGCGTGCTGTTAAGTCCGCAGAGGCTAAGAACATCCCTGTAAAGGTCGGAAACATCGTTTCATCTGACGTTTTCTATAACGATGATCCCACCGTCAACGAGCGCTGGGCAAAGATGGGAGTTCTCGGAGTCGAGATGGAGGCAGCTGTACTCTATATGAACGCAGCACGTGCCGGAAAGAACGCTCTTTGCATCCTCACCGTTTCGAATCATTTCTACAAGGATGAGGACCTTTCGGCAGAAGAGCGCGAGACAGGATTCAAGAACATGATGGAGATCGCACTCGACCTCGCTTAGCAAATTCTCTTCACCCAAGTTTTTACAGTTTGTTCTTTTAGAAAAGTAACAAGAGGACTCAGGTCCTGCACGGTATCCCAGCTTTCAAGGGCGCTGTAGTAGAACTTGCGGTCCTCTTCATGTATTGTGATGGGTGGATGGTTGTGTATGAGAAGAAAATAGTTCATTGCAAGGCGACCACACCGGCCGTTTCCATCGGCAAAAGGGTGGATGTTTTCGAATTTCGCATGAAAATATGCGGCTGCCGTGAGAGCCTTTTCATTTGGAATGTCCGTCAGCTCCTCAAGCAGCTCGTCCATTTCCTCTTTTACATCCTCCGGGTGAGCCCCAATCTCATTTCTTCCCGTAACAAAATCATGACGCTTATATTCACCGGGACGCTCTCCAATCTGCCATCTTCGGGTATCGTAGGTCATCTGTGTGAGCTCTTTCTGAAAAGCTTTTAGAAGAGCTTCGTCAAAGGGGCGTTTCTCGTTAAAAGAAACCAGGAGCAGTTCATATGCATTTTTAGAGTTTCTGATTTCGAAAAGAGTACGCAGATCGCCGGTATAAGAGGTGACGCCGTCGTGATCAAAGATTTCGCGGGTATCGTTATATGTGACATTGTTGTTTTCAATCTTGCCGGAATTATATGCAAATAAAACGCTCTGACCGTTAAGTGCCTCAGAGAGTTCTGCGTCGTTACTGATATTTTTTTCCTGCCAAAATCTTATGATAGAATCATAGTCTGTCATAGCTTGCTCCTTGGTGCAATAATGTTACGTGATTTATAATGCTGAAAACATTATACCACACTCGTGAATATTTCGAAAAAAAGTGGTTGCTTTTTATTTTGAGGTGTAGTAATATAATGAACAGATTTTCCGAGACGGACAAATGTCCGCGAGGAAAAGACACGAAAGAAACAAAGAAACAGGAGATGATTGTTATGGCAAAACTTAAGGCAGCCATACTTGGTGCAACGGGTATGGTAGGACAGAGATTCATTCAGCTTCTTGAGAACCATCCTTGGTTCGAGGTTGCAGTTGTAGCTGCAAGTGCAAGAAGTGCCGGAAAGACATACGAAGAGGCAGTCGGTGAGCGTTGGAAGATGGATACTCCCATGCCCGAGGCGGTAAAGAAGCTCGTTGTTATGAACGTAAGCGATGTAGAGGAAGTTGCTTCGAAGGTAGACTTCTGCTTCAGCGCAGTAGACATGACAAAAGAAGAGATCCGTGCGATCGAGGATGCATATGCTAAGGCAGAGAAGCCTGTTGTTTCCAACAACTCGGCACACCGCTGGACTCCCGATGTTCCCATGATCGTTCCGGAGCTTAATCCCGAGCACATCGAGGTTATCGAGTTCCAGAAGAAGAGACTCGGAACAAAGAAGGGCTTCGTGGCAGTTAAGCCCAACTGCTCGATCCAGAGCTATACTCCCGCTCTTTTCGCACTTAGCGAGTTTGAGCCCGAGACAGTTGTTGCAACGACATATCAGGCAATCTCAGGTGCCGGCAAGAACTTCAAGGACTGGCCCGAGATGGTCGACAACGTTATCCCTTACATCGGCGGCGAGGAAGAGAAGTCCGAGCAGGAGCCTTTGAGAATCTGGGGTTACATCGAGAACGGTCAGATCGTTAAGGCACAGAGCCCCGTTATCACGACACAGTGCATCAGAGTGCCCGTCAGCAACGGCCATATGGCAGCAGTGTTCGTAAACTTCAAGAAGAAGCCCACCAAGGAGCAGATCCTCGAGAAATGGGCAAACTTTAAGGGCGTTCCTCAGGAGCTTGAGCTTCCGAGCGCTCCCAAGCAGTTCATCAAGTACTTTGAAGAGGACAATCGTCCTCAGACAAAGCTTGATCGCGACTACGAGAACGGAATGGGCGTCTGCATGGGCAGACTTCGTGAGGACAGCGTTTATCAGTGGAAATTCGTGGGCCTCTCACACAACACACTTCGTGGCGCAGCCGGCGGAGCAGTACTCATGGCAGAGCTTTTGAAAGCCAAGGGGTATATCTACTAAAAATACTAGCCCTCAGGGGTGATCACAGGGGGTGGTCCCTAGGGGACGGGGGTTGTGGGTCATTGAACTGCGTATGAGAGTGTGTGAATGATTTTCTGTAAATTCAGGTCACCTGTGATAGATTGATGTGAGGCTGAGAATAAATTAGTTTTATTCTCAGCCTCTTGAATATAACTGCTATAGATTTCGATGTCAAGGCGCAAAAAACAAAACCTTGCCCTGTTTCGGTTTGGTTATGCGCTATTATTCAGGCAGTCGCCCTTCATACATGATAGCCATTTCTCCGTAAATTTTACCCCAATTCCGGATTGGCATCGTCCATTTTTTCGTAGCCTCAAAAGTAGCCAGATACAGAGCTTTTAATAATGCCTGATCACTAGGGAATACACTTCTTTGGCGATTCAACTTTCGATATGTTGAATTTAAGCTTTCAATCGCATTTGTTGTGTAGATAACGGATCGCACATCAGCTGAGAACTTGAAAATCGGACTGATAGCGTCCCAGTTAGTGTCCCAAGATTTCATTGCTCGGGGGTACTTATCTTCCCACTTGGCTTTAACGCGCTCTTTAGCTTCCAGAGCCTTTTGTTCAGAGGCAGCTTGATATATGGTCTTGAGATCTGTTGCAAAAGGTTTACGATCCTTGTCAGAGACATACTTAAGTGTATTCCGAACCTGATGTACGATACAACGCTGATATTCGGTGTTTGGGTAGGCCGTGCTAATGGCTTCTTTAATACCGGTAAGTCCGTCAGCACAAATGATCATGATATCATGGACACCTCGATTTTTGAGGTTGTTGAGCACGGAAAGCCAGTATTTTGAACTTTCATTGTCTCCAACCTCAATCGTTAAAACTTCCTTGCGCCCCTCAAGATTGATGCCGAGAATAACATATGCGGCGAGCTTACGAATAACTCCGTTGTCCCTGACAGAGTAGTGGATGGCATCGATGTAGAGGACCGGATAAATCTCGGACAAAGGCCTGTTTTGCCAATCTTCGATTTGAGGCAGGATCTTGTCCGTGACATCTGAAATAAAGCCTTCAGAAGCCTCAAAGCCATAAATATCCATAAGGGTATCCGAAATCTGTCTAGTTGTCATCCCTTTTGCGTACATAGAAATGATCTTTTTGTCGATATCGGAAATATCCTTCTGGCGTTTCTTAACAATCTGGGGCTCAAAAGTAGACTTCCTATCCTGAGGAACGTCAATAGTCATAGAACCAAAGCTAGAATTGACCTGCTTTGATTTATAGCCGTTCCTGTAGTCGTCGGAATCTGAACGCTCAGATTTTTCATAACCAAGATGGTCATCCATCTCAGCTTCCATCATTTCTTTGATGGTACCTCCGAGCAAGTCCTTTAAAGCGTCCTGGATATCTTCAGCAGTCTCAATGTCATACTCTTGCAGGAGCTGTTGGATAATCTGTCGCTTGCCCTCGGTCATTTGAACATGGTGTACGGGTTTCTTTTCTCTTTTTGCCATCATAAAAGGCCTCCTATGATTTATTGTATCACAGAAGACCCTGTTATAATGTCTTGAAGCTATTTACAGAAAAAATTTCATACTCTCTCCCTGTCTGAGCAAGTTCAAACCACTCATCTCCCATAGCATTCCATGCTATAGTAGAACTGTCTTGTTTCATTTCTTTCAATGCAATAATCTCCTATATCTTTATTTTCCAACTGCCCGATTTATTGGATCCTTCTCTTTCAATCACCTGCTTTTTCATTAGCGAAGATACAAGCCTCTGTACAGTCTTTTCCGACTTTCCGATTCTTATAGCCATCTCTGCTTTTGAGATACCATCATTATTCTGAATAAGATTAAAAATGACCTGCTCCGCTTCTGTAAGTTCAGTATTTATCTGGACATTTATCCGGACATTTGTCCTGATAAATTCGAAGAAGAAACCGTATGCTTCTTTTCTATAGTTCCAAGTCACATTCTGTTGCTTGCAAAAATCGTTTACACGTTGGAAACCTGTACCTGACTTTTCAACGTCTTTACTTCTAAACAGAATGTCTAATATTAGTTTATTTCTCTTATATGAAGGCAAATTCCTAGATATAAAATCAAGCGGCGTTAAATCATCCGGAAATGATCCGGGATTATATATCTCAATTTTGCCCGGATGAATACCGATTTCAATCTCCGGAACAGTTTCATAATCTGCATGTGCAAATGCGTTTACTATAATTTCACGAATTGCCTCTTCTGGAATTTCCGGAATCTCTTTTCTCTTTCTTGCTCCAATTTCGCTTCTCCAGTTGATGCGGTTCAAAATGTAATCTAAAGCAGCATTTACAAGATTATAGATATTACCTTCAAGGAGTTTCAAATCTGTGAAGGTAACTTTATTGTCTGTAGCATATGATGCCAGCTTTAACCCAATCTTTGCATTTTTCCCAAAAAGGGCATAGCCACCGTTGTTTATTTTCCCACCGCGAACGATGTCGAGAGTAGTAAGCAAATTCCCTTTGTCATATTCTTTCATGGATAAGCGGCCGCAGTCCTTTGCAGACTGATAGAAATCTTTAAGCGCTTCATCATCCAGATCTTCAGCAGTATAATCCGTTAACCCTTCCTCCCACTTGGAAGAGTAATCATCATTTTTTATCAGTCTTTTTAGTTCATCAGGAGACATACGTCTATTCTCTGTCCCTGTTCGAATTAGATACTTGCCATTGACTGCATATGGTCTATTATGACCGGAAAACGACACCTTAATTATCGTTCGCTGTTCTATAGTGAGCACCTCTATAGTCGGCGCAATTCTCGGTTCAATGGCGTCGCTAATTATTCTTGATATATCCTTTTTGGTAGAATCGCTAATCTGTTGTCCTCTAACAAATCCGGAATCATCAACGCCAAAATACACTGTGCCTCGACAATGTTTATTCAAAATGGCAGCCATAGCTTCTACAGCCTCATTCTTTTCTCCGGTAGTAAGCTTAAACTCAACGGTTTCACTTTCAGATCCAATAACCATCTAAAGCCTCCTCTCATATACTCTGTGATTATATCATGGACACGGCGAAATGTCCATATATTTTGCTCCGCATTTGTCCATATAATTTTACATGATTCCTGCTTAATCGACATATAACGGGAGCGTGTCACGCCCCCGTCACTGTCAATCAAGGTAAAGGTTATTCTAACTCTGTTTCTACTGATGCATCCGGTTCCGTTTTGTTTCAGTCCCCTCTCTCATCGTTATCTGCCTTACAAATTGGCAGGTATGTCTTCGCGTGTCATTTGCCGTATTTCAATGTTGTGCAGGTCGGACATGATCTGCAGCCCGAGCTCGAACGCCAGGAACATGATTTTCGTCTTATCGTCAAGACGAGCGCCGTTCGAAAGACTTCTCGGATCCCATGTGGAATGGTCGAGGTTGTCGCCCGCGTAGAAAAACTGGAAGAATTCGGTGCCTCGGAAATCGCATACGGCCTGCATGCCGGCGCATTCCATCTCGACGCAGATTGCGCCCTGTTCCTTTCTGCGTTTTACCTTCTCCTTTGTCTCACGGTAACAGGCATCCGTTGTCCAGGTGATCCCTTCCACATAAGGATAACCGCACTCCTTTAAGACTTTCCTGAACGTGTCCCGGTATTTCCTGTTTACTTCAATCATGTCGCCTGATTCGGCGTAATGATAACTCGTTCCTTCATCCCTCAGCGCAGCAGTCGGAATGATAATGCCGCAATCCTCAATGGATTTGTCCAAAACGCCGCAGTTGCCGAGCAGGATGAGACGTTTGCTTCCCATTGCCATCAGCTCTTCATACTGCGCTACACATATCGGTTCGCCGACATAGGAATGGAAAAGGGCAAAACGCTGCCCTTTATATTCGACTTCATATACCGGATTGAGGCCCGTGGCGGAATGAAGCTCCGCAATCTTTCGGGCGTCAAATGCCGCCAGAACACTGTCGAACAGCTTCCAGGAGAAGCAGGACACCGTCACTTCCGGAAAATTCTCAATTTTCTCAGCGCACATCTCGGGATTTATTATGGCATTTGTCTCGTTGTCAAATTCCTTAAGCAGCATACTACTCCCCCTGTATCATCTTCCGCAAATACTGTTCGGCTTCCGTTAACTCGCGCCTGGACTCCTCATACTGCATGTATTTCATCGCTTCGTCATAGTCCATCCATACGATTTCCGAAACCTCAGATTTCTGCATGACCGGCTCCTGCGCAGGGCATTCCGCCAGAAAATACACATTGGTCTTTCGGTCATTCGGACGGCCTTCCCGCGCCAGCGGATGCTCATCGACCGTTCGGAAATCATCATACAAGACTATGTCCAGCCCCGTTTCTTCCTTCACTTCCCGGATGGCCGTATCCTGCTCGGTTTCCCCCGCTTCCACGTGTCCCTTCGGGAAGCCGTAATAGCCCTGATAGATTCCGACTCCGCGGATTAGCAGATACTTTCTGATATGATTCTCGGTTTTATAGATGATTGCTCCGCACGCCTTCTCGTCCGCCATAGTCGCCCTCCGCATATTCATTCACGGTGAAACCGGTGCTAAGATGTGTTATACGTTATTATACCATTATACTGATTGCAGGGCGGATTTGCAATTTAATGTTGATTTGGTTCTCAACTTTCGGACAAACAAAAAAGCCGGCAGACAAACTGTCTGCCGACCTTTGATGCGTTGTCAAATGTGAAGTTCGGGTAGAATTACTTCAGCGTAACCTTAGCGCCCTCAGCCTCAACCTTCTTCTTGATGTCCTCAGCCTCTTCCTTGGAAACAGCTTCCTTGATGTTCTTCGGAGCGCCGTCTACAAGATCCTTAGCTTCCTTGAGGCCAAGACCGGTGATCTCACGAACAACCTTGATAACCTTAACCTTGTTCTCACCAACTTCGGTAAGCTCTACGTTGAACTCGGTCTTCTCTTCCTCAGCGGGAGCAGCAGCACCTGCGCCTGCACCGGCAGCAACTACAACGCCTGCAGCAGCGCTAACACCAAACTCTTCCTCACAAGCCTTAACAAGATCGTTCAGCTCAAGAACGGTAAGGGACTTGATAGCATCAATAAATTCCTGATTAGTCATTTTAAATTCCTCCATTTAATTGAATTATGCCGACTTGCGGCGTGACCGTGCGGAATATCCGTACGGGGTCTGCGGGAATGTTAGGCAACCTCGCCTTTCTTCTCCGCAATCTGATTGAGAACGCGTGCAAGATTTGCAATCGGAGACTGCAAGCTGCCCAGAAGTCTGGAAATGAGAACTTCTCTGGACGGGATGTTTGCAACTGCCTTGCAACCCTCTGCATCATAGTACGTTCCGTCTACAACGCCGCCCTTGAACTCAAGCTTGTCCGAGATCTTCATTCCCTGGGAAAGAAGTCTGGCAGGCGCGGTCGCATCATCAAGACCGAAAGCAACAGCTGTAGGTCCGTCAAGATGCTTGGAAAGCTCTTCATAAACGGTTCCGGCAAATGCCTTCTTCAGGTAGGTGTTCTTGTATACTTTATATACAACACCGCCCTCTCTCAGAGACTTACGAAGTTTCGTATCCTGTTCAACCGTCAATCCGCGGTAATCAACGAGTACGGCTGCCTTTGCATCGGCAACATACTTGGAGATTTCCTCGATAATCGGCTGCTTCAACTCAACCTTTGCCATCTGAATTACCTCCTATATGATTTTCGACTGTCGCCGACACTAAGAGGTGAGCGGATAAAAAAATAAGCTCCTCTTCCGAAGCGGAAAAGCAGCATAATAAACTCATCACCAAATGCTGACATATCCTCGGTTGGCGGATTTGCATCGCTTACGCCTTTCGGCACCTACTGTCTTCGGCAGTCGCATATATTTATAGCATACCGGGGTCCCGTTGTCAACAGCTTTTTTCCGTGCCGTGAAATCTTTTTTCGGACTTCCGGTTTTGTAAACTTTATGGAAAATGCAACAAAATATTACAATTCCGTCAGATTTGTCAAAGAATTTCACGCCGCGAAAGGAAAATTCACATTTTTCAAGAAAACACTTACATTTTTCGAATAATCGTGTATAATTTTATATACACAAAACGGGGAGGTGATTGTATGATTCTTGATCTTGTAAAAGTTCGCGAAGATCCCGGTCTGGGCGAGCTGGCCATCAAGAGAAACGGTCGCACCGTCGGGGAGATTAAGATGCAGCGAATCCCGGCCCCCGGAAACTGGAAGATTCGTTTCGGCGACAAGGAGCTGGTTGTCGGGGAAACCACCCGCGGGACAACCGATATGATTGCTGCCTTCCAGATTGAGACGTCCGGAACCTCTTCGGGCTTCTGCTATCAGGTTCATACAGGCTCTCTCTTCAATAAATATGACATCTACGAGCTTCGTTACATGAGCCTTTCCTACAACCTGTATCCGGTCGGACCGGCGGACTGTAAGGCGCTTCCGATCTTCTACGGGAACTGGCAGATTGCTTCCATTGAGAGCCTTGACCAGACTAGCAAAGACATATTCCGGGATGCACAGATTCTTGCCGAGGATGAGAAGGCTGCATATGTCGCATTGATTCTGTTCTGCTACATCCGTTCCAATCCGCAGCCGCTCGTATCGGTAACGAACAAAAAGCTGCTCGGAAAGATTGACCGTTCCTTCCCGGACCGCATAAAAATCTGAATCAAACCGATCTTACAAAGAATAAACCCGTCGCTTTCGCGACGGGTTTTCTGCTATGGTTCGGTCTTTCTTTAATTTACATAAACTTTGCTGTATTAAGCTTGATGCCGGGGCCCATCGTGGAAGTGAGCGTTACACTTCTCAGATACTGGCCCTTTGCAGCAGCGGGCTTAGCCTTTACAATAGCACCGATCAGAGTATCGAAGTTCTCCGAAAGCTGCTCTTCGGTAAAGGAAGCCTTTCCTACGGGGCAGTGAATGATGTTCGTCTTGTCAAGACGGTACTCAATCTTACCGGCTTTGATATCCTTAACAGCCTTGGTAACATCCATCGTAACGGTACCGGCCTTGGGGTTCGGCATGAGTCCCTTAGGTCCGAGTACACGACCGAGCTTACCAACAACGCCCATCATGTCCGGTGTTGCTACAACAACGTCAAACTCGAACCAGCCGTCCTTCTGGATTCTGGGAACGAGCTCATCGCCGCCTGCATAATCAGCGCCTGCTGCCAGAGCCTCATCAACCTTCGGTCCCTTCGCGAATACCAAAACGCGAACGGTCTTACCGGTTCCGTGAGGAAGAACGACAGCGCCGCGGACCTGCTGGTCAGCATGACGTCCGTCTACACCGAGACGAATATGCGCTTCAATGGTCTCATCAAATTTAGCTACGGCGGACTTCTTTACAAGTGCAATCGCTTCAGCGCTATCGTACTGTACGCTTCTGTCGATCAGCTTGGCAGCGTCCGTATATTTCTTTCCATGTTTCATAATATGTAACCTCCTAGTGGTGTTGTCGGGAGCTTATCCCTCCCACTTAATTCTTAGTCATCTACGACGGTGATACCCATACTGCGTGCAGTTCCTGCGATCATGCTGGTCGCAGCCTCAAGGTTGGCAGCGTTCAGATCGGGCATTTTCAGCTCAGCAATCTTAGCTACTTCAGATCTCTTAATCGTAGCAACCTTTTCCTTGTTCGGCTTACCGGAAGCTTTGTCAATCTTGCAGGCCTTCTTAAGAAGCACGGGAGCCGGAGGAGTCTTCGTGATAAAGCTGAAGCTCTTATCCTGATATACCGTGATAACAACAGGAATGATCATTCCTTCCTGTCCTGCAGTTCTGGCATTGAATTCCTTCGTGAACTGTACAATGTTTACACCGTGCTGACCGAGAGCGGGACCAACCGGAGGAGCCGGGGTTGCCTTCGCAGCCGGAATCTGTAATTTGATATAACCTGTAACTTTCTTAGCCATAATAGCTTACCTCCTAAAATGTGGTGTTATCGGAAGATTTCCTCCCACTTACCGGTATGAAACCGGCAGTTCCCGTCCGCTGCCTTTACGGACAGGCATGTTGCATTAATAATGCTCTACTTTAACATCCTCAAATGCGATTTCCACAGGGGTTTCGCGGCCGAACATCTCTACCGTAATGGTAAGAGTCTGCTTGGCGGCGTTAATCGCCTTGATGACGCCCTGAGTGTTGATCCACGCACCGTTGAGCACGGTAACGGTCTCACCCTCAACAAATTCGAACTCTTCGTTCTCTCTGTTGACACCCATGTTGCGAACTTCCTGCTCCGTGAGCGGAACCGGTTTGGATCCCGGACCGACGAAGCCGGTGACACCGCGGGTGTTTCTTACCACGTACCATGTGTCATCGTTCATAATCATACGAACAAGCACATAGCCGGGAAGCATCTTCTTCTGGACCTTTTTACGAACTCCGTTCTTCATTTCGATGGAGTCAATCATAGGAACGGATACTTCCATGATGACGTCCTGAAGTTTACGGTTTTCGATGGTTTTCTCCAGATCGACCTTAACTTTATTTTCATACCCGGAATAAGTATGAACCACGTACCACTGTGCCTCTGCCATATCAGTCACCCATTCCTAAAAGTTCATACCAAGAATTGCCCCGAGACCGAGCTTGATAACAACATCGACCCCGAAGATGACCAGCATGAGAATCATCGTAATAACGAGAACTACACCTGACTCCTTGGCGATTGTTTCCTTGGTAGGCCAGATGATTTTCTTATACTCGGCTTTCAATCCCTTGAAGAAACTCTTCTTGGGAGCCTTTGCATTATCACCCATATTTCTCTCCCTTTCCGGTTTATTACTTGGTTTCCTTATGCAACGTGTGACGTTTGCAGAATCTGCAGTACTTTTGAGTCTCCATCCTGTCAGGATGGTTCTTCTTTTCTTTCGTTGTGTCGTAATTACGCTGCTTGCATTCCGTGCAGGCCAATGTAATTTTTACTCGCACAGCTTACCACCTCCGTAAAAAAATTAGGCATAAAAAAAAGGCCTCTTCCATAGCCTAATCAATATAACACAACCGTTTACCCGCCGTCAACAACTTTTTTCGGGAAAATGCGACACATTTTCCTTAATATATGCCGCGAATTTTCGGGACTTCTTCCGGGAAACCCATATCTTGGGTTTCCCGGTTTCCACACCCCGTTATATGCCGCTTTTCAGCCGGAAGAAGAATCGGCTGAGTCCGTTCATTTTTCGAAGAAAATCTTTGCGAAGACGCATGTAATAGCGCCGGATGCCCTTGGCTTCCTCCTCGGTTATGCCTTCCTTGGAGAAAGCAGCCCGCTCCGTCACCGCTGCGACATCGCGGATCGGCATCTCGCCTTCATAATCCGGAAGGATCTCAAACAGTCTCTGATGGTACTCTCTGTCGAGTTCCCCTTCCTTCCTGCGGATGCCCATATATCCCGCAAGCACCAGAATCTCGCGGTAAACCGCAAGCGCCGACTTGTTCGGCCTTCTCGTCAGGAGCCGGCTGTTTCTTGCCGTCATCAGTATCGCATAGCGCCCGAAGATCAAAAGCAGGCACGCGAAGATGAAAATCAGCACAATCATCAGCACAAGCTTCGAGGTACCTTGTTCTTCATCCTTTTCGGATTCCTTCTTCCCGCCCTGTGACGGTGTTGCGCTCGGCCGGGTCTCGCTGTCTTTCGGCGTCGGTGTCGCGGTAACGGAAGCCGTCGGCTTGGCAGGCTCCGAAATATCAGGAGACGGCGTCACCTCTCTTTCGCGCTCAAGCGCATTCTGCAGATAATCGGTATTGACCGAATGATACGGCGTCGTCATCTCAATCGGATACCAGCCGTATCCGGGAATCAGTATTTCGGCCCACGCATGCGCACAGTCGTCCTTAACCGCAACCGTGACATACTGCTCCTCCTGAATGCTCAGACCGCTCTGATCCCGTATTTGCAGCAAATCGGTCCAGTTTTCCTCACCCGCCTCAATGTCCGAAGTTTTTACGACATATCCCTCGGCAAAACGCGCCGGAATGCCGAGCATCCGAAGCATCATGACGCCGGCCGATGCAAAATGCATGCAATAGCCGGTCTTACTGTCCCGAATGAAGAACAGCAGCGGGTCGATGTTTTCTTTATTTTTCGGCGGATTCGTCGAGTAGCTGTAATTCTCGCTCAGGTAATTGCAGACGTATTCCACTTTTCCGAAAAGCGTGTCCTCGCGGCAGTCCGCCACGGCTTCCGAAAGCACCGCCCAGATTTCCGGATTGACCGCCGTATATGCCGAGCGTGCATAATCCTGATATTCCCGGTAGAACTCCAGGAGCTGCTCCAACGAATACTCGTGAACAGGTCCTTCGAGATCCGAAAACCGAATGGTCCCGGAACTCAGGAATTCGTCGTCCGAAAAGGCGAACAGCGAAGGATATCCGTTCCGGTTATAGATCGTCGAGAAAACAAAGCCCGTTTCATTGCTCTGCTTATATCCCCGATCCCCGTCCGGAGTGAAGTATTCATTCGGGATAAAGTCGTTGCTCTCCCCGATAAAGCCCTGAAAGATCGCGCCGTACGGGGCATAAACATAGTTTTCGTCAGCCCCTCTGCGCCGGACGTCGATTTCTCCCTGATAAATCGGAAAACGCGACTTCTCCGTCACGACATTGCTGTCAAACAGATACTGCAAAATCCGATTAGTATTCGTAAACGAGTCTCCGTAGTTTTCAAGCGCCACGGGGCGTCCGAAGAAACGCCTTGTGTAGCTGATAAACTCCGCTCTGTCAAGCGCCTCCGTCCAGCTTCCTGCCATATAGTCTGCACCGACGAAACCGCGCAGATATGTCTGCGGGCTGTTCTTCGGAAGCGACACCAGCAGGTGAGTCTTATGGGTAAATGCCACGCCGTCGCTTGAAAGCTTGCCGCCTGACATGCCGCCGTTTTGCTTATGGTCTTTGTTCCATTTGCCACTGACATAATGGCTGATGCGGTTCACGGTCTTCTCGTTGAGGCTTCGTACCTCACGGCGGATTTCTCCGGTTTCCACGCTTTTTTGAAAGCGCTCTTTCGTGACAAACTGCGGAAGCCCGAACGCCGTCAGAAACAGCAGCCCGCCGAGAAGCAGTTCATATAAGAACACCTGTCTGCCGGGCATCCGTTCCCACGAAACGGTGCATTTCAGGAACACAAGCATTAAGGCAAATGCCACCATCTTTCCGGGTGCCGGGAAGATATTCGCGATGACCGCCACGTAAAGCGGCAGAAATGCGGGCGCAAGCCAGAAAAGGAAGCCCCGGCAGTTTTTGTAAATCCGGGTCAGAACCATGCAGCCGAAGATGTTGATCAGCGCAAGAAGGAACAGCATGCCGCTTTCGGTTCCGGGATCGGCTTTCCACTGCAGAACCTCGCCGTAATACTGGTTAATCAGCTCGACGAACCGTCTTGCAAACCAGAACGCTCCGTTGACGGTCTTCTCGTGAAGAAGGGTCCCCACAGCGAGCAGGACCACTGTCACAACAAAGGCGGTAATCCTTCTTTCGGCGGACTTCAGGCAGTCTGCGACAACCGAGCAGGCAAGCGACGCAAAGAAGATCAGTACGTACATGATGAGCGGCACTTTAAAGCCGAGCATGGATGCAAGAAGCATCAGGACAACGGCATGGCACACGGTCACATTTACCGCGCGAAGAGGGATTCTTAAGAGGCTGTCGGAGTCTTTCATGCAACCACCTCCCGAATCAGGTCTTCCGCAATGTGTCCTTCCCGCACGGGAAGCACCTGCCACTCGTCTCCTTCGTTCACGGGCGTCACATCGGAAGTCAGATAGCAGGTCACGAAAGCATCACGCCTGCTCTCCCGGAAGAGATTCTCATCATCCATGAAAAGCCTGTCGGAAACATAATAGATATTCTTAAACGAGCTGTCCGGATACTCCGAAAAGAATCTGGGCAGAATGCCGGTCTTGCCGCCTTCGTAAAACGGCGTGTCGAAGATAGCCTGAAACGCCGCGAAAACATCCTCTTCCGCCTCTATCATCTTCTCGAACAGCACATCTTCCCGCTCCTCGTACCAGACGATGCGATGACGGTGTCCTTCCCTTATGAGGCTTGCGGAAAGGGAAAATGCGGAATCCATCAGCAGGTTGACCTTCTTAGCCTGTTCCGCTTCGGAAAGGCTCTCGTCAGGCCGGATCAGCTCTATAAGAAGAAGGCACGCCCACTCCTCCGGAAGGCCCATCTGCTTGACCATCAGCTCGTCCTGCTTCGCCGTAAGATTCCAGTGAATCCGGTTCTGCCGGTCTCCGGGCACATATTCGCGCACGCCGAACAGCTCGGCGGGATCGTCGCCGGGCTTCACCTGGGAATACACTTCCTCTTCAATATACGCATAGGGATTGTTTCTGATCGGGCAGACCGCAAGTTCCTCCATCTGCGGCATGACCGTGCAGGTCACACTGCCCTGCACCACCGGAACGGCAAAGGAGAAAAGCCCCAAAGGCTCCTGCACGCGAACCGACTCAACGGTTATCTTAACCGTGCCGGAGTGCCGAAGCCGGATACTCAGAGAAGACAGGGTCGTACGCCTGCCTCCGAGAGAAAGAATATGCTTTTTACGTTCGTTTGTCTTTAAAAAGATGTCTTCCACACTGTACCAGACAATGACGTCGCCGGTCGCAAGGTACGATTTATTGGAAAATGCAATCGCTACCTCCGCGTCCTCCCCACGTCGGGGATCCTTAGACACACCGCTCCAGGCAAACTGAATCTGCTTTCGCAAAAAGAGCAGCCAAAGCAGTGCCGCAACCGGAATCAGCAGGCACAGATAGAAAAGGACATAGAGTCCGTAATGAAAGAAAATCATGGCCAGATAGAACAGAATCAGTACAACGGCCACGTACAACACGCGATTTTTGAACATCTTACCCCCCTGCGGCCTTTCTAACCCTCCATACGGGAAAGAACCGGCGCAGTCACATTTCTCAACGCCTCTTCCGCAATGCTTTCCGTCTGAATCTTACGCGCTCTTGCCGCCGCAGTAAGAAGAAGCCGATGCGCAACGGTGCAGATGAAGACGTCCGCAACGTCCTCCGGAATCACATACTGTCTGCCCTGCAGGACGGCATTGGCCTTGGCCATGGCGATAATCGCCAACGATCCGCGCGGGCTGACGCCGAGCATCAGCATGGGATGGTTTCTCGTATAATTCACAAGCGACGCAACATAGGCGTAGATGGCATCATGCACGAACACGCCTTCCGCGCGCTTACGGTAAGCAAGCAGTTCCTCCTTCGTCAGAACGCATTCCACATCGTCAATCGGGTTCGCAACGCCTCTTGCCTTCATCATCTGTACTTCGGCCTCGGGATCGGGATAGCCCATGCTCAGACGCACCATGAAGCGGTCCAGCTGGGAATCCGGAAGCATCTGCGTTCCGGCCGCACCGACCGGGTTTTCCGTTGCCATGACGATGAACGGATCCGGGAGAGCTTTCGTAACGCCCTCTATCGTGATATTTCCCTCTTCCATTGCCTCCAAAAGCGCTGCCTGCGTCTTCGAGGAAGTACGGTTGATTTCGTCCGCAAGGTACAGGTTACAGAGGATGCTTCCCGGAACATATACCTTCTTGCGCTCGTCCTTATCGAACATGCAGAAGCCGACCACGTCGGACGGCAGAATGTCCGGCGTGAACTGGGTACGTTTATACTGAAGGTTCATTGCCTTGGAAAATGCAACGGCCAGTGTTGTCTTACCTACACCCGGGACATCCTCCAAAAGGATGTGGCCTCCCGCCAAAACGGCGGTCAGCACCCGGCGAATGATCAGGCTCTTTCCGACGATAACCTTTTTGATTTCTCTTTCTACGCGTAACAAATTGTCTGCTGCCATAATTTCTCCTCCAAAAGAATCGGGCAGGGAGGATACGGCCTGCCCTGCCTGCTGCGCGGGGCCCGGCTCCCGCCGTCATATCCTCTCCGCGCATCAAAAAAGCCTCGTGCCGACCTGCCGATCGGCACGAGGCCTGAATTCTGTCTTAAACCGGTCTCAAATTACGCTTCCGTAACCGGAGCATCCACAACGTTCTTCTTAACGCTCTCGATACCGTTCAGGCAGCTCGGCTTAGACTTGTAACCTTCGCTCGTAGCGATAATCTCGCCGTTCGTTGCCTTCAGGCGGAAACGGAACTCACCCTTCTTATCGGTATATACTTCAAACTTAGGATGCTTAACCTTCTCAAAACCTTCAACGGTCTGATCTTCGATTCCGGCAACCTGTGCGTTCTTGCGTACGCTCTCAATACCGTTCTTGCATGCCTTCTCGGTGGTATATACTTCAGACGTTGCGATAACTTCGCCGTTGCCTGCCTTCAAGTCAAACTTAACTCCGCTGGCAACCTGTTTCATAACAAATTTACCCATAATACAATTCCTCCGTGAAATCGTTTTGAGCACAAAATGCCCTTTAGAACAGTATATTTCAAAGAAAAAGAGTTGTCAACACAAACTTCCCCCGCGCTAACGCACCAAATCGGTCAATTTCTTGCCGTAAAAGTAGTCATGTGTCATCTTGTCATATTCGGCCCAAAGCGGCAGCGTAGGGCATTCCGCGGCATGCGGGCACTCCGGCGCGCCCTCGCTCAGGCAGGCCACGGTCGCAAGCGAGCCTTCCATCAGCTCGATGATTTCTCCGATCGGATATTCCTCGGGCTTCCGGCACAGCTTGTAGCCGCCGCCCTTTCCGCTCGCGCCGGTAACAAGGCCTCCGGCGACCATATCCTTCATAATAATCTCCAGATATTTTTTGGAAATCATCTGCCGCTCGGCAATGTCCTTAAGCGGAATGAAGTTCCCGTCATTGTGCTTGGCAAGATCGATCATCACGCGGATGGCATAACGCCCTTTTGTGGAAATCATGGCATTTTCCCCCTTAGAATTCGTTTTACCTATTATAACGCAGGGTGAATAGGTAAATCAAGTGGAAAATGCCACCCCTCCCCTCTTCAAAAAGTTTCAATCCCCTCTTGACAGTGTAACAGTGTTACGTTATAATGCGAGTGTAACATTGTTACGGAACAGTGTTACGCGCTTGGAAGGGAGGGAGCAAATTGAATCCGGAAGAGAAACTGATTTCGAAAAAAGATCTGCTTTCGCGCTACGGCATATCGTACGGTTCTTTGTACCGTTGGAAGCGGAAGGGACTGATTCCCGACGAATGGTTCATCAGAAGGGCCACCGTTACCGGGCAGGAAACCTTCTTCCCGGAGCAGCTGATCTGCGAGCGCATGGAACGGATTCTGTCCACCAAAGAGGACACGCTTCTTGATGAGCTTGCCAGAAAGCTGCACGGCGAGGAGCAGGGCAACCGGACCGTCATCATCGAGACGGCATACGGTTCCCACGCTTACAGGCTTTCGGACATCCGGACGGTTACCGTATCAGACGGGGGAGAACGCAAAGACATCACAAAACAGATTACGGACTTATTGAAGGAGGATTTATCATGAAAATAGCAGGAAGCGGCAGCTTGCCGGGAGGCGATTATAACGAGGAAATCATCATCAGCGGAAGCGGAAAGATCACGGGCAGTACATCCTGCACCGAGTTCAAAATCTCCGGCTCCGGAAAGGTGGCGGGGGACCTCCGCTGCAGCGGGCAGTTCGGGATTTCCGGCAGCGGCCATATAAACGGTAGTCTTCTTGCTCCGGAGGTCAAGGTGTCCGGCAGCGGCCATGTGGACGGCGCGGTTCAGACCGGCAAATGCCATGTATCCGGTTCCTTCCACACCGGTTCCGTGGACTGCAACGAGCTGCATTCAAGCGGTGCCATTCATTCCGACGGTGATATTTCCGGCGAGGACGTTGTCATTCACGGTTCGGTTCGCTGCGGAGGTCTTCTGAACGGCGAACGGATTGATGTTGAGTGTGACGGCAGAAGCAGTGCCGATTCAATCGGAGGAAGCTTTATCAAAATTCGCAAGAAGGGCGTGATCGCCGGACTCTTTCAGAGGCTGTTCGGCGGAAAGGACGCAGACTGTTTTCAGGTCGCAGGGAGTGTCGAGGGAGATGTCATCGATTTGGAATATACGGTTGCGGAATCGGTTGTCGGACGTGATGTCCGGATCGGTCCCGGCTGCCGCATCAAACGTGTCCTTTACACCGAAACGGCGGACATCAGCCCGGATGCCGAGGTTGAAAGCTGCGAGCGAAATTTTATGTAAACATATGAGAGGACTCTTTAGGGAGGCCTCTTTCTTCGCCGCTTTTACCTATTGACACAGTAGGTAAAAGGGTGTATTATCATCTCAGGGGACTGACGGTCCGTCTCCCATTTGTCATTAACATAAGGAGTGTTTTTATGATATATGCAGACAATGCGGCAACAACGCGAATCAGCGATGCCGCCCTGAACACCTTCATTACGCTGTCCCGGGACACTTACGGCAATGCCTCAAGCCTTTACACGGTCGGGCAGCGGGCCAAAGAGGCGCTTGAGCAGGCGCGCGCGGACATCGCTTCCGTGATTCATGCCGAGCCGCGTGAGATTCTGTTCACGTCAGGCGGAAGCGAGGCAGACAACCAGGCAATCCGTTCTGCTGCCGCTCTCGGTCTTTCGAAAGGAAAGAAACACATCATCTCGAGTGCGTTTGAGCACCATGCCGTGCTTCACACGCTTAACAAACTCGAAAAGGAAGGCTTTTCGGTTACGCTGCTTCCGGTTCACAAGGACGGACTCGTTCGTCCCGAGGAGTTGGAGGACGCCATCCGGGAGGACACCTGCCTCGTTACGATTATGTATGCGAACAACGAAATCGGAACCATTCAGCCGATTCGCGAACTCGGCGCCGTCTGCCGGAAGCACGGCGTCATATTCCATACCGATGCGGTCCAGGCAATCGGGCACATCCCGGTTGACGTAGAGGCGGATAACATCGACATGCTCTCCGCTTCCGCACACAAATTCCACGGCCCGAAGGGTGTCGGCTTCCTGTACGCGAAGAAGGGCATCCGGCTTACGAATCTGATTGAAGGCGGCGCGCAGGAGCGCGGCAAGCGGGCCGGCACGGAGAACATCCCCGGCATTGCCGCCATGGCAACCGCCCTCAAGGAAGCGATCGCAAGCCTTTCCGAGCGCGCGCAATACGTCGCCGCAAGGCGTGACCGTCTGATTGCCGGTCTTTCCGCAATCCCGCACTCGGCACTGAACGGCGATGCAACAAAACGGCTCCCGTCCAACGTGAACTTCTGCTTCGAGGGCATTGAGGGCGAATCGCTTCTTTTGCTGCTTGACGACCGCGGCATCATGGCTTCGTCGGGAAGTGCCTGCACCTCGGGCTCGCTTGATCCGAGCCACGTGCTTCTTGCCATCGGCCGCGTGCACGATGTGGCGCACGGCTCGCTCCGCTTAAGCCTCGGTGATGACATTACCGACGACGAGGTGGATTACATCCTCAAGAACGTCAGCGAAGTGGTAACCTACCTGCGCGGCTTCTCCCCGATCTGGAGAGACCTGACGGCAGGAAAGAAACCGTTCATTCTGTAAGAAAGAGGAAGGAGAATTCATATGGCTCTTTATAGTGAAAAAGTAATGGATCATTTTCGTAACCCGAGAAATGTCGGTGCAATCGAGGATGCCGACGGTGTCGGCGAAGTGGGAAATGCCAAGTGCGGCGACATCATGAAGATGTATCTGAAGATTGAGAATGACATCATCGAGGATGTCAAATTCGAGACCTTCGGTTGCGGAAGCGCTATCGCTTCGAGTTCGATGGCAACCGAAATGATTAAAGGAAAGCCCGTTGCCGAAGCCATGAAGCTGACCAACAAGGCTGTTGCGGAGGCTCTTGACGGACTGCCGGATTATAAGATGCACTGCTCCGTCCTTGCGGAGGAGGCCATCAAGTCGGCGCTCGAGGACTACGAAAAAAAGCGCGCCGAAAAAGCCGACGCACAGTAAGGATGAATCAAGAAAGGGCTGCCGCCCGGTGAAATACCGGGGGCAGCCCTCTTTTTTATGCTATGGCATTTTCCTTAGAAGAAAAATCCCCATCCGCAGCTTCTGCCCATCATACCATGATGAATGGGATAATGATAGTAGTTAAAAGCATTCCAAATCTGGTGATGAACCATATTGAAAATGTTGTTATATCCGCCGAAGCCAAAGCCCCAGCCCCAACCGAAGGTCGGGCAGTACGGATTGTAAACCGGCGTGGTAACCTTTTCCTTGAAGATGGCAAATACCTGAACGGCATTGTCGGGCATGAAGAAGGAATACGTTCCGTCCGCATTCTTCGTAACCGTTACATAAGAACCGTCAATGGCTTCAACGGAACCGTCTTCCAGCTCACGGCAGTTCATAACTTCAACTCTGTCAAGCTCGTAACCCTGATCGGCTACGGCGCGGAAGGAAACCACTTCGCCCTCGGTTGCGAACCACTGATCGTCGTTCACGAACTCAAGGTCGCCGCCTTCCTGCGGGCATCTGCCGATGAAGTTACCAATCGGTGCTTCATACATAACAGCATTGATGATAACCGGATTGGCAGGCATAACGAAGGAGTACGTCCCGTCTGCATTCTCCGTCACCTCGGTCAAAGAGCCCTCAACGGGTTCAATAATACCGTCTTCCGTCACGATGCAATTCAAAACTTCGACTCTGTCAAGTACATAACCTTCGTAAGCGTTGATGCGGAAGATAACCTCCGTTCCCTCGGTAGCAAACCAGTCAATATCGTTCACGAACTCAAACTCGCCGAACTCCACGCAGTTGCCAACGAAGTAACCGTCGGGCAAACCATATCCCTCGCCAAAGAATTCAACATAAACATACACCGGGTTATCGGGCATGATAAAGGAGTACGTTCCGTCTGCATGCTCGATTACTTCCAACTCAGAATCCTCAATCGGACTGAGGTAACCGTTTTCGTCCAGGAAACCGTTGGAAACACGGATGAATCCGAGCGTAAAACCATCATCAACCGTAACGCTGAAGAAAACCTCTTCTCCTGCTTCCGCATAGCTCTGCTCCTCATCAAGGAATTCAAGCGTTCCGCCGTTCGTCCAGCTTCTGCAAACAAAGTAGGTATCGTCGCCGTTCTGTCCGTCACTATATACAGCATCAATATATACCGGATTATCAGGCATGATAAAGGAGAATGTTCCGTCCCCATTATCTGTAAACTCTACGTTAGAATCTTCATTCGGGTTGATGCAGCCTTCTTCATCAAAATAGCCGTTGAAGACCCGGAGGCTTTCAAGCGTATAGCCTTCTTCAGCTACAGCGCTGAAGACAACCTCTTCGCCTGCTTCCGCATAGTCCCGTCCGTTAACGAATTCGAGCGTTCCGCCGCTCGTCCAGCTTCTGCAAATGAAGTAACCTTCGTCCTCGTACCATTCCTGTCCGCCATCGAATGCGGCATAAACAATAACAGGATTGCCGGGCATGATGAAAGAGTACGTTCCGTCTGCATTCTCCGTCACCTCTGTAAAAGAGCCTTCAATGGGTTCAAGGATGCCTTCGGCGTTCTCGATGCAATTCACGATTTCAACTCTGTCCACTTCCCAACCTTCGTAAGGGTTGATGCGGAAGATGACCTCTGTTCCCTCGGTAGCAAACCAGTTAATATCATTCACAAACTCAAAGTCACCGAATTGCACACTGTTGCCAATGAAGAAACCGTCAGGCAAAGTGTATTCGCCACTGGATTCAACAAAAATCTCAACCGGATTGCCGGGCATGATGAAGGAGTACGTTCCGTCCTCATGAGCGGTAACATCCAAATATGAATCCTGAAGTGTTACAAAGATACCTTCCTCATCATAGCAGGCATTAGAAACCCGGATGCTGTCAATCGTGAAGCCTTCCTCGAGATCAACATAGAAGAAGACCTCTTCGCCTTCTTTTGCATTTTCCTGTTCTGCATTAACGAATTCGGGCTTTCCGCCAGTCGTCCATGCTCTGCACACAAAGTATCTTTCCGACTCATCCCAGTTATGCTCCTGACCGTCACTGAAATCAACATAAATCTGAACGGGATTGCCGGGCATGATAAAGGAGTAGGTTCCGTCCTCATGTGCGGTAAATTCCACGAAAGAATTCTCAATCGGTTCTACAGATCCGTCCTCCAGTTCACGGCTGTTCTCGACTACTATTCCGTTAATCGTAACATCATCCTCGGTAACAATGTAGAAGAAGACTTCCTCGCCTTCCTCGTAATACATGGCATCCTTGAGGAATTCAATCGATCCGCGTGAATCGCAAACTCTTCCGGCGAAGTAGCCCTCGGGATCATCCCAGTTATACTCCTGACCGTAGCCGAATGCAACATAAACCTGAACGGGGTTGCCGGGCATGATAAAGGAGTATGTTCCGTCACCATGATCGGTAAATGCCAACTCAGAATCGTCAAACGCATAAACGGCGCCGTTTTCTCCTACATAGCCGTTGGAAACCTTGATAAGACTGCAGACATAACCTTCCTCAGGGGTGGCATAGAAGAAAACTTCTTCGCCTTCTGCCGCACGTTCATCGCCCCCGTCAATGATTCCGAGATCTCCGCCGTATGTCCACCATCTTCCTACGAAGTACCTTTCCGCTTCAACCGGATCGGTCGTCTCATCCGTCTCACCGGATTCAACAGCGTCAAGCGTTTCAATCTGCTCCGGCGGTACGTCCGGAGCTTCTTCCGCTTTCGCGAAAGATGCCGTGCCGAAGGCCAAAAATACGGCCAACAGCAGTGTTAAAAAGTGTGTTTTCATAGTTCTTCCCTCCATACAAGTTGTGCGCCCCAGCGCCAATATAGTAAATGTGATTTTACACGATGCGTCAAATTTTGTCAAGTAGTATTTACCTTCTTTTTACTTTTTTCGCACGCGACCTTCCTTTTTCGGAAATGAAAAAGGTCTGTCATACCGCCTTTTTGTATGACAGACCCATTATTATTGTGGACCTGGTGGGATTCGAACCCATGACCTCTGCGTTGCGAACGCAGCGCTCTCCCAACTGAGCTACAAGCCCTCATGACGGTTCAGCCGTCTGCAAGAGGGATTATATCTCATTTGCCGGAAA
>JAEEGK010006817.1_pt1 | contig 27375 bp, 20 predicted proteins | sample 8958771 | NCBI WGS metagenome assembly JAEEGK01 (sample SAMN16246547, study PRJNA631951) | gut metagenome | biome: gut microbiome; feature: rumen; material: SC-attached | host: Bos | place: Iran: Karaj | collected 2018-10 | reverse complement strand
GCGGGTCGAAATCTTTGCAAATGCCTTCGATGGAAGTACGGTCTTTGAACCTTCGCCAGTATAGCCACCCCAAATTCCGCATACGTCCAGACACGGACGGATACCTGTGCGTTCGCAAGTTGTAAAGCCCTTTTCTCCCTTCAGTGCCTTAACATCGATAGCTTTCTTGTATTCTTCCTCGTTGAACGGCTTGCCAGCAAGCAATTCTCTTTCCTCTGCCGAAACTTCGAGAACATCATCGTAGAATCCTGGAATTGTAATCTTGCCGTTTTCATCGTGAAGTTCGGCTATCATCTTGCAAAGCACGTTGATAGGATTTGCTACTGCTCCGCCGAAAATTCCACTGTGAAGGTCGTGGTCGGGACCAGTAACTTCAACTTCCCAGTATGCAAGACCGCGAAGTCCTGTGGTAACGCTCGGAATGTCCGATGCGATCATTCCTGTGTCGGAAACAAGTATAACATCGCCCTTCAACAGGTCCTTTTGTTCTGCGCACCATTCGGTAAGGCTCGGTGAACCAATTTCTTCTTCGCCTTCGAGCATAAACTTGACGTTGCAAGGCAAGGTGTTGGTCTTTACCATAAGTTCGAATGCCTTTGCATGCATAAAGCTCTGTCCCTTGTCGTCGTCGGCACCGCGAGCCCAGATCTTACCTTCTTTGATAACTGGCTCGAAAGGTTCAGTCTTCCAAAGTTCTATCGGGTCAACCGGCATAACATCGTAATGTCCGTAAACTATTACTGTCGGCTTCGACGGGTCGATGATTTTTTCACCGTATACTATTGGGTTGCCCTTGGTTGGCATAACTTCTGCCTTGTCGGCACCAGCTTGCTTGAGCAAGTATTTCCAATGTTCTGCACACTTTATCATGTCCGACTTGTGCGATGCTTCCGAGCTTATTGACGGAATGCGAATCAAACCGAAAAGTTCCTCGAAGAACCTTTCTCTGTTTTCCTTGATATAATCCTTGATGTAAGTCATAGTGTTATTGTTTTTTCTGAGTTTGAAGTTGTTTCTAAGTTTCTAGGTTTCTGAGTTTCTAGGTTTATTGAAATAGAATCGTATATACTTTTAGTATTTTCTCTTGTATGCGCTCGAGAAGTAGAAATGCCCCTGCACACCAATTACCTGGTAATACTTGTTGAAGCTGCCAAATAGCGAAACGCCAATTCCTAAGTCGTATAGGAATTTGAATGTTGTTTGAACTTCCACATGTCCGCCAACGGTGTGTTTAACAATCGAACCGCTTGGATTGTCGGGGTTTGGAATCATTGCTATTGCCCATGCTGGACCAATGAAAAAAGCAAAGTTGTACCATCTGTCCTCAAATCGCAACCCGGCACCTACATGAAAGTCGTTGAGTTGGTGTGTTGCACGCGAATTCAGGTTTTTGTTATACCAGTATTCTATGAAGTAGTATTCCCCTGAGAAATGCCATCCGACGTTGAAGTACATGGCTTTGTAGCGGAAATGGTAGGCTAGGGCGGCTGTTCTGTTGAGTCCTTTTTCGTAAGTGGGTTCGTAGTTAATCTTGTAGCTTACCCCCAAACCGAATGTTAGCCAGTTGCTGCCTTTCTTGTATATCTTTTCTCCATACTGAACCTCGCCGAACATCTTTTCGTACTTTGTCTTTTCTCTAGTGGCACGAGGTGTTGTGTTGTCGGTCTGTGCGACAATCACCATTGTGCATAGTGCGAATAATATGGTAAGTATCAGTTTTTTATTCATTTGGCAAAAATCCTTGTTTCTTCAATACTTCGAGCAGGCATTTCGATGCCTGTTCGTTGCCTTCCTTTGTGTATCTTACTTCTGCAAAAACTTGAGCAAGCGTCTGTTTATTGTTCTCGGCAACGAATTTTTTGTTCGATTCGAGCTTTTCGGTTTCTGTGTAAATCCTGTCGATGTCGCTTGCGCTAAAGTTGTGATAAGTCTCGTGATGAACTATCGCTTCAAGCGGAAGTCGTTCGGTAAGTGGCTGTTGCTGTTTCGGGTAGCCCATTGTTACTGTCGCAACGGGAACAACGCCCTTCGGAAGTTTCAGAATCTCAATAATCTTGTCGGCATTGTAGATGACCGTACCTAAATAGCAGATACCCAATCCGTTGCTTTCGGCTTCGAGACAAGCATTCTGCGCTGCAATTATTGCATCGGTAGCTGCCGTCATAAAAGTTAGGAAATTGTCGAATCCAGCCTTGGCATTCCTGTTTTCGCACCAGATTTTAAAGCGATTGATGTCGGCGCAGAATGTGAGCACTGCCTTTGCGTTAGTTATTGCTGGCTGGCAGAAGTGCGTCGGTGCCAACTTTGCAATCATTTCCTTGTCGGTGTTGACAATGATGCTGTAAATCTGCATGTTGCCAGTGTTCGATGCCCTTGATGCGGCTTCGAGAACCTTATTTAGAACGCTTTCGGGAATTTCCTTGTCGGCATATTCCCTTACCGATACGTGGTTGAAAATTTCCTTTACCATAATTATTTCAACTTTTCTGCTATAACCTTATTGAGTATTTCTGTCATGTTTTTGCCCATGGTGCGAATCTGCTTAGGCACAATGCTTTCGGCGCTCATTCCAGGAATTGAGTTCACCTCTATGAAATAAGGTGTTCCTTCCTTGATAATGAAGTCGATACGTACTATTCCGCTGCAACCTATAATGTCGTAGATGCGCGATACAGCTTCCTGTACCTTGCGGGTTTCGTCGTCGCTGATGCGGGCAGGAGTGATTTCGTTGGTGACACCTGGCGTATATTTTGCTTCGGTGTCGAAATAGTCGTTCTTGGTCGATATTTCCGTTACGGGGAAAACCTGCTCGTAGTCGGCAGTCTTGAGTACGCCGCACGAAACTTCGGTTCCCTTGATGTATTCCTCGACTATAATGTTTGTATCTTCGGTACGTGCAAGGTTTATTGCATCGATGAACTTGTCCTTTTCGTAAACCTTTGTAACACCGAAACTAGAACCAGCTGTTGCAGGTTTTACGAAGCAAGGCAGACCGACCTTTTCGATGATTTCGTCAACATCGAAAGGATTTTCGCCACGGATTATTGCCATCTTAGCCATTGCAATGCCTTCGTCGGCAAGCATTTTCTTTGCGGCAATCTTGTTGAAAGTTATCATCGACGAGAAAACATCGCAGGCAGAGTAGGGGATACCAAGCATATCGAGCCAAGCCTGGACTTTACCGTCTTCGCCTGGAGAACCGTGGAGAGCAAGGTAGGCATAGTCGAATTTTGTCGGTTTGCCTTCGATTTCTACGGCAAACTTATTAAGGTCAACGCTATATTCCTTTCCGTTGAAAATGCAGAAGAAACCGTCTTTCCTTACATCTACGAGGTAGGCGTTGTAAAGATTCCTGTCGATGTTTTCAAGAATCTGGCTTCCCGAATTGAGGCTTATCTGACGTTCAGAAGTGTAGCCTCCTGCCAATACTGCAATGTTTTTCATTTTATTTTTTCCTTATCTTTAGTTTTTGTCCAACTCTTAATTTTGACGGGTCTATACCATTTAACCTTATTATATCGTCAGCAGAAACTCCGTTGTACTTGGCTGCGATTTTTGCAGGCGTATCTCCCTGCTGAACAGTATAATATTCGTATGCAGGGTCGAGTTTCTGCGGAGTAGTGCTACCCGAATTTGTTGTTGTCGGTGTCGTAGCCTTTGGCGCACCCTTAGTATAGATTTTCAGTTTCTGACCAATCTGCAGCCTGTCGCTATAAAGTCCGTTCCAACTCTTGATGTTAGCTACGGTCACGCCATAGCGTTTTGCAATGCTACCAAGCACATCGCCCGACCTTACGGTGTAGATAGTGGCGTTTGTTCCTGCCGGCTGTCCCGACGGGACTCCATACTTGCTGTCGGAAATGGCCTGAGTGATTTTCTGCTTGCTAAACATTACCGAATCCTGGAAATTATAAATGGAATCTTCAAGCTCCATGAATTTGCGGATGTACTTGCGTTGCATTTTCAGTGGATAATTCTTGTTGATAGCAGGGACAATGTCAAGCTTGTACTGCGGATTGAGTTCGCGCGATTCCTCGACAGGAATACCCAGTACCGAATCCAACTGGGCAAAATGCAACTGCTTCTTAACCATTACGGTATCAACATCTTCGAAGAAGTCTATCTTTTCGGGCTTGAAATTGTGCAAGTCATGGTACTCGAACATATACATCATAGCGATGAAACCAGGCACATAGTTGCGTGTTTCTTCTGGCAGATAAGGGTAAATTTCCCAGTAGGTCGATTTGCCCGAACGTTTCATTGCTCCGTTTATCCTACCCGGTCCAGCATTGTAGGCAGCAAGCGCCAAAGTCCAGTCGTTGTAGGTATTGTGAAGCATTTTAAGGTATTTACAAGCGGCATCTGTGGATTTTTCTGGGTCCATACGCTCATCGACGAAAGATGTGATTTCCAGCCCCATGTTAAGACCAGTCTTGTACATAAACTGCCACAAGCCCACTGCTCCGGCAGGCGACTTTGCACGTGGATTCAGTGCCGATTCAATCACGGCAAGGTATTTCAGTTCCAATGGAATGCCGTAGGCATCAAGTTTTTCCTCGAACATCGAGAAATATTGATGCGAAAGTCCCAGTAATTTGGGTGCTAACCGATGTCCACGTTTTACATATTTGTCAAGGTATTTCTGCACGTTGGCATTGTAAACCACATTTATTGGAGTTGCAATTTTCTCAACGCGTTCCTTGAAAATAGAATCGGGCAGGTCGGTGTCGAAATATTTTTTGTCGTTGTCATCCAAGTAACAGATTGTATCGCGACCAGTATAATAATACCACTGCTTTAGGAACACTTCGAGACTGTCGACCATGTCGTAGGTGTTTCTGACCTGGACGGTAGAATCATTGTCCTGCGCCCATGCCATGCAAACGATTGTCAATGTTATAATAAGCAATGTTATCTTTTTCATGGGCTAAAAGTTTAATGAACAGCCGACGCCAAGAATTGGAGTCCTGGTATAGGCAGTATTAAATGTTCGAGGATAGAAACTGGCAGAAAGGTTGTCGCCGACATCGAAGTAGAAAAGGTGAGCATCAACGGTTGCATCGACTATTTGCAGGGCATATATCAATATAGTTCCTGCAATCAGGTAGTCGCGGATAGTGCGGTTTCTGTCCATATTGTTAATTATAGCTTCGTTTGATAAAACTCCGTAGAATTCATCGTGTTCCCCATTGTCGCGTTGCATGTATGCTTTTTTGAACCTGCTGAATTCTTTCTGGTTACTAATTGCAAAGTACATACAGGTGCCCATTGTTGCATATACGATTGGCATCTTCCAGTATTTGCGGTTGTATGCCTGACCAGCACCTGGAACTATTGCAAGCAGTGTGGCGGTTTTTGGGGAGTGGACTTTTTCCTTTGCCTTGACTTGCTCTCTGCTCAATGTGTCGATTTGGGCATTTGCACCAGAAACCATGAAAGTCAGTACGATAATTAACAATATTTTTACGGCACTGCTCAATTTGGTATTCTATGAGTTCAACTTGTCGAGAATTGCAATTATGCGTTCAAAATCGCTGTCGTTCTTGAATGGGATCACAATCTTGCCTTTGCCTTTCGTGTTGCGCTTTAGTTCCACATCGGTAGCAAAGCGGCTCGATAGGCTTTTCTGCAGCAGAGCGTAGTCCTCGTTGGTGGCGAGCACTTTTTTCTTTTCCTTCTTTTCGACTTTTGCGCCACTATATTCTTTTATGATTTCCTCGACCTTGCGAACAGAGAAGTCGTATTTCAGAATCTGGTCGTAAATCATGAGCATTGTTTCCTCGTCCTTTGCTCCAAGAAGTGCGCGTGCGTGTCCCATCGAAATCTTTTCATCGCGGATGCCGGTCTGGATTTTTGGCGGAAGGTTGAGCAGACGCAGGAAGTTGGCAATTGCCGAACGTGATTTGCCAACGCGTGTACTGAGCTGTTCCTGAGTCATCTTGCACTCGTCGATAAGTTGCTGGTATGTTAGTGCAACTTCGATTGCGTTTAGGTCTTCTCGCTGGATGTTCTCTACGAGGGCCATTTCAAGCATCGACTGGTCGGTGACATCGGTTCTGATGTATGCTGGAATTTTTTTCAGTCCAGCCATCTTGGATGCACGCAGACGGCGTTCTCCAGAAATGAGCTGGTATTTTCCGTTGCCCATATCCTTTACGGAAATAGCTTGGATTACACCGAGTTCCTTTATCGAATCTGCCAATTCCTGCAGGGCAGTTTCGTCAAAATCCTTTCGTGGCTGGAAAGGATTGACTTCGATAGAGTCGATTGGAATGTCGTTTTGCTGTGTAGCACGATTTCTTATTGATGTTGCATCTGCATCTATCAGTGAGCCTAGTCCGCGACCGAGACCACTTTTTTTCTTTTTGGTATCGTTTTTCTTGTCTGTCATTTTACTTGGTCATATTATTTCGTTGCAGAAGTTCCTTGGCAAGGTTCATGTAGTTGATTGCGCCAGTTGAGCTAACATCGTATTCTACAATCGATTGTCCGTAGCTTGGAGCTTCGCTGAGTTTTACGTTTCTGTGAATTATAGTGTTGAAAACCATATCGTCGAAATGATGTCTTACTTCGTCGAGTACCTGTTCCGAAATCTTAACGCGCTTGTCGTACATTGTCATAACAAATCCTTCGATGTCGAGGTCGGGATTGAGGTTGGCCTGCACGAGCCTTACGCTGTTGAGGAGTTTGCCGAGACCTTCGAGAGCAAAGTATTCGCATTGCACGGGAATCAGCACCGAGTCGGAAGCGGTAAGTGCATTTATGACTATTATTCCGAGCGATGGCGAGCAGTCGATGAGTATGAAATCATACTTGTCGCGAACCTTTTCGAGTACATTTTTTAGTATGTATTCACGATTGGGCATCTCGAGCATTTCGATTTCGGCACCAACGAGGTCGATGTTGGTCGGAAGTACCGACAGACCATCGAGTTCTTCTGATGTAAGGATTACCTTTTCAGGGTCTTCGTCCTTTACGAGGCAGTCGTAAAGTCCCGTGCGAATGTTGTTCACATCGAATCCCGTACCCGATGTTGCGTTTGCCTGCGGGTCGGCATCGACGAGCAGTACCTTGTATTCCAATGCGGCGAGGCTTGCTGCAAGGTTTATCGCGGTGGTCGTTTTCCCTACGCCACCTTTCTGGTTGGCTAATGTTATTATCTTACCCATTTTAATTCGTTAATTATTCAAATGTCAAAAATAATATTTATTGGTGAAACAGCCGCTGTTTTGGCGGACAGATTTTCCAAGTTGTTCATAACTTTTTTGTATGTCGCTAATAATCAGCACCGATGTTTTTCGGGCTGTGAATGGCTTTTTGCCTGTTCAAAGTTTGGTTTCGCTGTCGGACGAATGTGGATTTTCGGTCGTCGCGGTTATTTCGGTGCCGTCCTTTGCCGGTTTGTTTTTGTCGCCAGTGTTGAGAAAAGCGAAGAATACCGCTAATATTATAAAGCCGAATGCCACAAGATGGTTCCATTTTATCGGTTCTCCCTTGAAAACTAATGCGACAATGGCTGTGAAAACCGTTAGCGAAATGGCTTCCTGAATTATTTTCAACTGCATGAGCGAGAACGGGCCACCGTTAATCTGCGAACCTAGGCGGTTTGCGGGAATCATTGCGCAGTATTCGAAAAAGGCTAGTCCCCACGAACATAATATTATCAGTATCAGCGGCCACGAGGAGGAAATGTCCATCTGCTGCAGTTTAAGGTTGCCGTACCACGCGAATGTCATAAATATGTTGGATACTAGCAATAGTAATATCGTAAATATTCCGGCTGTTGTCATATTTCGTTTCCTTTGTGTCATCGTTAAAATGAAAAATCGTGCAAAGATAATTCAAATTGATTTACGATTTACGATTTACGATTTACGATTTGGGATTTGCGATTTTGGATTTACGATTTTTATTTTCAGTGCATCAATATTTTGACTACTTTTGCACCATTATTAATAATGATAATGATATGAGAAAATTAGTGTTTATGCTTATCGCGGTGCTTTGCCTTTCAATGACGGCAATAGCTGACCAGTTGGAGTTTGTTTCGGAGGAAGATGCACAAAATGCAGTTAAACTTTTAAAGAAGCAGAAGTATGTACTTTTGTATTGTGGTTGTTGTGCTGATGGTTATGATGCCAAACAATATGTGAAGCTTAAATCGGTATCGTATCGTTATACCAACTTTATGAATTATTACGAGGTAGTGGTTGATGGTGTTGATGCCAATGGCAATAAGGTTTCGGAAACTATTGACCTTGCCTATTCACACATAAAAAAAGGGAAGAGCGTCCTTTGCATTGGTCGTGCCATTAATTTGGAATGCGACCCCTGCGTTGAGGATTTGAAATGGGAATGCCCGAAATTCTAGTATGACAGCAAAAGAATGGCAAGTTTGGTCGCAACGAGACACGACCAAACTTGTTATTTTTTTTGTTGTGTAACTTATTGATTATCACCCCCCCCCTCCAAAAAATATATTCAAAAAAACAAAGAAAATAGAAGGATTTTAATAGAAAAATATATAGATTTGCAGTGTCGTTATCTTTAGATTCTGTTTGACGGACTTCGCAGGAACTGGAGAAACGGCATAAATTTGTTAAAAATAGAAGTCCCATTTTTTATGAAAAGTAGTTTTTCTTCATTATTGATATTATGTATTGTCGCAAGCCTGCTGGCAGTCTGCGGATGTGAGAAACCTCTTGGCATACATGTCGAATTCGACCCCAATGGTGGCGGAGGTGGCATTATGAAATGTCAGAAATTTAAGAGAGGTGTAAAGGAAGCGTTGAAATTAAACGAATTCCGCAAGGAAGGTTGCGATTTCGTTTGTTGGAATACTATCCCAGACGGCAGCGGCATATCATATTCCGATGGGCAGGAGATTGCAATTACCTCAACCATTACGCTGTATGCACAGTGGTCTGTAAGAAAATATTACGTTACTTTTGATGCCAATGGTGGCGAGGGAGAAATGCAGCCTCAAGCTTTTGAATATTATGAGGAGCAGAATCTTAACCCTAATACTTTTACCCGCGAAGGTTACATATTTTATGGATGGTACACCGACTGGAGCGAAATAGTTTCGGATGAAGGTAGGTTCAAAGTCTCAAAGGATGTTACTTTGCACGCAAGATGGTTCTCAAAGCAAGGCAACGGTTCTGCAGATGGACAGTATTATGTCGACCTGGGACTTCCAAGTGGTACGCTTTGGGCAACACGCAAGATTGGAGCTTCTTCTGTCAAGGATTACGGCGACTATTTTGCGTGGGGCGAAACCGTTCCGAAGACGACATATTCGTACGACAGTTATTTGTACCACGACAATCCAGTCATCTTGCCAGCAGAAAATGATGCTGCGGTTGCCAATTGGGGCGGCGGATGGAGAATGCCGACTTCTGACGATTTCAAGGAACTGACAAGTGAGGCGTGTATTATCAACAGGGTTTGGTATATGGAAAATGGCGAGTATAATTCACGTGTGCAAGGATATATGTTTACTGGCAAATCCAATGGCAATGTCCTTTTCCTGCCTATGGCGGGATGGTATGCGTCTTGTTTGAACAAAGCTGGAGAAAATGGCGAGTATTGGACAAGTACTATTGCTATGGAGGATGAAGAACACGTAAGTGATAATAAGGCGAAATGCTTTTATTTTGAAGACAGGAGCGCTTCGGTTATCAAGGATTCTCGTTCATTTGGAATGCCAGTGCGACCTGTTCGTTCTAGATAATAGAAAATATCAAACAACATAAATCGTTTAATATGAAAGGGATAGTATATAATACATTGACAAGGAGATACTTATTTGCTTTTCTTGTAATATGTTGTTCAGTTGTGGGATTGTTGACCTTTGAAGGCTGTTGGAAGCATATAATATATGTGGAATTTGATGCAAATGGTGGAGTAGGAGAAATGCGTCCACAGAAATTCAGGGAGGGCGTAAAATGGCATTTGGACTTTAATGAATTTGGACACGAAGGTTGCTATAGATTTTCGGGATGGAATACGATACCCGATGGTACAGGAGTCTCTTATGCTGATAATCAAGAAATAAGAATTACATCCTCAATGACCTTGTATGCACAATGGGAAGAACTGAAATACACGGTTACCTTTGATGCCAACGGAGGAAATGGAGAAATGCAACCGCAGACTTTTTATGAATGTGAAATGCAACCGCTAAGTGCCTGCACTTTTTCACGGGAAGGATACAACTTCTATGGCTGGTATTCCGATGAAGGGGACTTGTATTCTGATGGCGACAAGATTCATAATTTGGACAAAGATATTACCTTGCACGCAAGATGGTTTTCGGCGGAAGGCAACGGCAGTATTGATGGACACAACTATGTCGATTTGTGTCTGCCGAGCGGCACCAAGTGGGCAACCTGTAACATTGGTGCTTCTAATACGGAAGAATATGGCGAATATTTTGCGTGGGGCGAAACCGAACCAAAGACAGCATACACGCAAGAAAACTATGCATATCAGCAATCTCCTGTCCGCTTGCCATTGAGCAACGATGCCGCTGCCGTAAATTGGGGAGGGCACTGGCTAATGCCGACATTTGATGATTTTAAGGAACTGATAAGCGAATGCGTTTGTAATAGGATTGACTATAACGGAAGGGAAGGTATGTTATTCACCAGCCGTTCCAACGGCAATAGCGTTTTTTTGCCGTTTGCAGGCAGATGGAATGGAAATTATTTAGATATGGGCAAATATGGCAACTACTGGTCTAGTTCCTCGTCAACAATTGAACAGTTAGACAATGAATATTTGTCTGAAAATACATCACGATGTTTAGACATTGAATATAAACCAGATATGTACCAGAAACAACGCTGGCTAGGATTATCTGTCCGTCCCGTATGCCAAGGTGCGAATACTCGACAATAAACATCTGAATATATATATGTTGTTGACACTTAGTTATGCCTGAAGAAAAATTTAAGGATAAATACCGTATTACTTCAGCACGTGCGCGATGGCATAGTTATGATGGTGGTGCATATTTCATTACTATATGTACCAAGGATATGGAACATTATCTGGGTGAAATTGTCGATTACAAAATGATTTTGTCGGATATTGGGAAATATGCCAATGCACAATTTGAGAATATTACGGAACATTATCCGTATGCGGAAATTCCTTTATGGGTTGTTATGCCCAATCACATTCGTGCGATTGTAATAATACGAGATAATGATGATGCGACAAATTGTAGAGATGTTGCGCGCAACATCTTTACAGCGGTCAACGAACAAATGTCGTCAATTTCACCGAAACGAAACACATTGTCTGTTGTAATTCGTGGGGTTAAATCGGCAATTACAAAATTTGCCAATGAATATTCAATTTCATTTGCATGGCAACGCCTATATTACGACCGAATCATCCGTGATTCCAACGAAATGAACCTCATTGCCGAATATATTGAAAATAATGTGGCAGAATGGGGGCTTGTCGAAAACGATTGGTAATTGTTTTCCGATTTTACCTTTCTTTCCAGTCGCCGTTGTCGGCAATAACTTTCTTTAGCATTTCTACGGCATTATCCTGAGGGACGTCACGAATCACAGGTGTTTGTCCTTTGTAGATAATAACATGGTCTTTGGTGCTTCCAACGCAGCCATAGTCGGCATCAGCCATCTCGCCAGGACCGTTCACAACGCAGCCCATTGTGGCGATTTTCAAACCTTTGAGGTGCGCAAATTCGCGTTTCACGGCTTCCGAAATGCGTTCAAGGTCGTAGTTGGTGCGTCCGCAACCCGGGCAGGAAATAAATTCAGCCTTGCTGATGCATATTCCTGCTGCCTGCATAATGTCGGCAGAGAAATCGTTGTTGCTGAATCCTGCAATTTTGCCGTCTATGTTTAGCTTGGCTATTTTCTTGTCGATGAGGTTGTTGGAAAGTGCTATGCAGGTTTCTGCTATGGCTGTTTCGGCGTCTTTAGACTTTGGCGTATAGTTGACATTTTCTGTCATATTTGGGTAGGGCTGTTCTGCAGGATATGCCTTCTTTTCGCCGAGTTCGGCAACGAACTTTTGTGCGAAAGTTATTTCGTTTACGGGATTTTCTGTAAGAGAAATCCTTATCGTGTCGCCGATTCCCTTGTTTAGCAGGTAGGCAATGCCGAGGCATGACTTGATTCTTGCATCGTTGCCCGAACCAGCTTCAGTAACTCCCAGATGCTGAGGATAAATGTTGCCATTTTCTGCCATACGGCGGTTCAGAAGTTCACACGATTCGGTCATAACCTTCACATTGCTTGCCTTCATAGATATGACAAGGTTATGGAAGTTTTCGGCTTCGAAAATGCTGATGAATTCCATAGCGGCCTCGACCATTCCTTTTGCAGTGTTGCCGTATCGCGACAAAATCCTGTCGGAAAGAGAACCGTGGTTTGAACCGATTCTGATTGCCGTGCCGTACTCGTTGCAGACTTTGATAAGTGGCAACAATCTGTCGTGCATTTTTTCTAGTTCTAGGTTGTATTCGAATTCGCTGAGATTCAGTTCCTTGAAGTTGGCACGCTTGTCGATGTAGTTGCCGGGATTTATTCTAACCTTTTCGACTATTCTTGCACATTCTTCGGCAATTTGCGAACTGAAATGCACATCGGCTACAAGTGGTTTAGTATAGCCATCTTCGACGAGGATTTTCTTTACTTCGTGCAGACTTTCAATGTCGGGCATACGCGGGACTGAAAGTCGAACAATGTCGGCACCGGCATCGAAAAGTTGCTTGCATTGTTTCACAGATGCTTGGATGTCGCCAACGGGAACATTTGTCATGCTTTGTATTGCAATCCTGTGTTTGCCGCCAATGCGTAAGTCACCTATTTTTACTTCTTTAGCGAAATTTGTTTCCATTTATATCATCTTTAATGCTTTGAGAAGTGTGTTTACAATTTCCTCGTTGTCGGTGGGCAGGTTGGCGTTAAGTCCGAAGCCAAGTTTTATGTCTTTTTTGACTTCCGGTCCGTGAAAGTCGCTTCCACATGAAATCATCAGTCCAAGTTGCTCTGCCATGCTCTTGTATGCTTCGCATTGCTTTTGCGAGTGACTGCTGTGATATGCTTCAATGCCAGCGAGTCCATATCCTTTCAGCTCTTTTATCTTCGCTAAGGTTTTGTCGTTCGGTAGTTTCAATGATTTGGGGTGGGCGATAAATGCTAATCCACCAGCCCTTTCAATAAGTTCTATACAGCTTCGCGGCGGCAATTTTTTTCTGTCAATACCTTCCAGCTTCTTGCTACCCAGGAACTTGCGGAATGCGTATTCAATGTCGTTGCAATAGCCTTTTTCGACTATTGCCGCTGCAATGTGTGGTTTTCCGATTGTTTCACCTTTTGCATATTTCCGTACATCTTCGATTTGTATGTCCATGTGGAACAGTTGATTGAGTGCGGCAATTATGTTGCTGTTCCTTACTTCCCTTGCATCGCGAAGCATCTTCATTACTGCATTGAACTCTGCATTGTCGGGATTGATTCCGTAACCAAGAATGTGCATTTTGCCCGTGTCTATTTCTGCGCTGAGTTCAATGCCGGGGATTACGCGTATACCGTTTTTTTCGCCCTCCTCCATGCATTTCTTTAGGTTTCCGATTGTGTCGTGGTCGGTTATTGCTATGGTTGTCAGCCCGATTTGTTTTGCTTCTGCAATTATCTGCTTGGCGTTCCTACTTCCATCTGATGCTGTAGTATGTACATGCAAATCGAATTTTGGAGCTATGTTAAAATTTTCTTCCATCTGTTTTCCCTTCAAATACTTTTAAAGCAGGCCCTTCGAGCCATATATTTTCATAATTACAATTTTTCTTTTCAAAATATACTTTTAGCAAACCGCCTTTGGCTTGTATGGCTATTGGCGATGGATTGCCGTGTTTTGCGTTGATACACAATGCTGTAGCGACCGTGCCAGTTCCACATGCTAATGTTTCGCCCTCAACACCGCGTTCGTAAGTAGCGATTCGGTATCCATTGATGTTGTCTGTAAAGTTGACATTGGTTCTGTCGGGTGCGAAACGCTGGTCGTCAGCAAGTTTTCTGCCTTCGATTTTTACATTTACATTATTGATGTCATCGACAAATTTTACAAAATGAGGGACGCCTGTGTTTGTCCACATTCCGTCATCGAAAACGGTTATGCCGTTTACATCGATCATCTTGATTTTCACGCTTTCGTCGTTGATTATGCTTGCTTCGTGTATGCCGTCTTCAGCCGAAAATATCATGTTTTTGCCAGCAATCTTATGGTCGAAAGCGTATTTTGCAATGCATCTGCCACCATTTCCACACATGCTTGCAGTTTTTCCATCTGAATTGTAGAATTTCATGGCAAAATAGGCAATGTCGCTTCTTTCGACTAGGATAAGTCCGTCGGCACCAATGCCGAAGCGCCTGTCGCACAATGAGCTAATCTCTTGGCACGACAGGTTCTGCTTTCCATCCCTGTTGTCGATTATGATGAAGTCGTTTCCTGCCCCTTGATATTTGTCGAAAATCAATGTCATGCTTCTATGTTTTGAATTTTGTTTTTGCGTTTGAATGCGGTTATGATTTGTATTATTATGCTGATAATTATTATGATAGCCAATGCTATGTTGCTTGCAATGGAAACAGTAACTCCCGTTTTTGCCGACTTGGGCTCGTAGCGGAATACGATTTCGTGCTTTCCATGTGGTATTATCATTCCTCGCAGAATGTAGTTGCACCTGAAAAATGATGCTTTGTCGTTATCGATCGTAGCTTTCCATCCTTTCGGATAGAAGGTTTCGGAGAAGATTGCAAGTCTGTTTCCTCTGCATGAAGATTCGTATCGTAGAATGTCACCATCGTTTGCTACCAATTTTATATAGTCGGTGCTGTCGATTTCAAATTCGATGTCGGCAAATTCGGCCCTGTATTTTTCATTTACGATAGCTGTGTGTCGCGTGTCAATATGTTTGAGTTGTGCGAGTTCTATCGGCTCCAAATTTGCCCATCTTATGCTATCGGCAAGCCATGTGTTACCGTAAGCGTGCGTATTGACAAGCGGTTTTGCATTGTCCGAAAGGATTATATATTTGACATTCAGCATGTCCAATGTAGGTGACTTGAATTTCTGTGAGAATACTTCTTGAATTTCATCACTTGTCATTCCATCCCGTTGTGCCCACGAAAGAATATTGTAGCGAGTGAGTGCAAGTTCCTTGTTTAGAATTGAATCGCAGAATGTCCGATAGCGTTTCGGGCAATATTCATTTGCACCACTTATTGAGTTGAATATATGGCATGTTGTGTTGTCGCTTAATGCGGTATTGTATCTAATGTCGATGACTCTGAATGTTCCGTTGTCGGTTTCTATTTCCGAATTCGCATAGTTAGAAGTCAAATCCTGAGTATTTTTTTCTCCATTTTGTTGTAGGTTTGCAATTGTGATGTCGGCAACTGCGAGTATCGACAATGTTGCAACGACTATCCAGCCGTTGAGCTTTTTATTTCTGGCGAAAAATATTGCAGTTGCGCCTAACAGTATGAAAAGTAGCGACTTGGCAGCATCGCGTCTGATGAGAGAAATTCTGTCGTTGCGAATGGCGGTTACATAGTCGGTTTTGAATTCAGCAACCGCATCGGCGTATTCTGCATCCTGTGGCATGTACGATGCAAGATGTTCTGCCACATCTACTTCCGTTTGATTGGTTGGGTCGATGCTACTGTCGCCTGCAATTGATGGGAATGCAACAAAAATAAGTAGTATTGCTGATATTATGCTAGTAGAAATGTATAGAGCGATTCGTTCTTTGCGCTCGTTGCGTTCTGCGTTTTGTGCAATGATTTCTTCGGTTCCGATGGATGTTAGAATTGATAATCCGATCGCCAGAATTATTAAAATATTTGAAAAATGACTAAAATTATAGAATAATGGAATATTTTTTGTGACGAAGTATTCAATATTGCCACACGAAAGTATTATTGCTATGACGCTTACGATTATTGCCCACCATTTGACTCTTTTTTTGCTTGTTATGCTTCCGAAAAGGGCAAGTAGTACGGCTATGGCACCGATGTACATACTTCCGTTGCTGAATTGTTTTTTGCCGAAGTACATCGGCGACTTTTCGCATATTTTTTTTGCATTTTCACTTCCGAAAAATGGTTCAAGTAAATTGAATGTTTCGGAATTTGCTGATAACTTTTTGCTTGATTTTCCTCCTTTTATGTTAGGAATGAGCAGGGCTAAAGTTTCTCCGCCGTCATCGAAAAATGCGTTTTCGGTATTGTAGTCTGGAAGTTGTCCTGATGCGTATTTCGAGTATTCGTATTCCTGAAAAATAGCTTCGCTATTGGTGAAAAATGCTACAGCGAATACGGCTATGGCAATTACTGTAGGCAGAAGTTTTCCGGCAATGCTTTTGCCTTTTGCAAAAAGTTCCACGATTATGAATACTGTAGCAATGAATATTGTGTAGATGAGGAGTTGATAATGGCAGGTCGCTGTGAGCAAAGCGGTGGAAATCAATGTGATTATTGTCCCTATGGCTAACATTCCGTTGAACAAGCATGCGATTCCTGTCAGTATGTACGGTATCAGGCAGATGGCTGTCATTTCCATGTACTCGCCCGCTTGTATTTCGCCAATTCCGTAGCAGAAGAGGCCATACGCAAGTGCTCCGATAATGGAACTTAATGGATTAATTTTTAGTGAATTGAGAAAAATGTAGAATCCAATCAGGCTTGCTAGAGTCAGAAAGAACGGCATTAAATTGCTGTGCTGATTGATGTGGAATATTGCTTTTGCAAATGGGTTTGTGCTGTCTATTTTACCCTGTGAAATTGCTGGGCATCCAGAGTACGATTGCTCGTCCCATAGATTGCTTGAAATGCTGAATTCTTTATTTTCTACAAATTGTTCATTTGTGTCTATCAACAGCATTTTTGTGTAAATGGCTGATATGGCTATGAAGATAATCAACGCCAACACATGGATTAGCGTTTCCCTTTGTAAATATCTTCCTAGTTTCAAATTCATTGATGATGAAAAAATGTTGAAAATTGAATTGGCGAAAATAATAAATTCATCAATAATTTTTGTTTTCGTTATGTTTAAATGATGTTAATGAAATCTTGTCGTAGGATTTTTAGAGAATATTTTTACTTTTTGTGTAATTGTATTGTGTTTGTAATCAGTTGGTTGTGAACTAATCAAAAAAGTTTTTATATACATCAGGCATCTCTACTAAAAAAAAGTCGTTAAATAAGGTGTGGATTGAAAATAAAAACGTATCTTTACGCGGTTTAAATTAAATGTAAATAGGTTTTATGAACAGGGTAATTGTCAGTGCGTTGCTAATTTTTGCGATGGCTTTTTCGGCCTTTGCACAGGAGGATGTGCAGGAAGGTCAGCAGTCGCAGAGAGCAGGGCTAGCCTCTGCATTGAATGGTCTTACTGCCGTTGACGAAAGTTTTGTATATGATGAGAGCAAGATGGTTGCCATACCCCAGACCAACATAAGGATTCAGCCTCCAGAATATTTTATCTATTCCGATTCTTTGCCTGGTTTTATGCATGTCGGTACAATGAGCAGTATTCAGGTGGAGGAAGTTGCTGGTACGTCATATATCATGATTTCGAGGGCGATGGATTCTGCTTATTTTGCGTCGCAAGGTATGAAGCTTTTGTCGGTTGAGCCTGTTGTGATGCACGATGGAAGCGATGGCATGCTTTTTACTGCTGAGATGAAGCTTAAAGGTTTTGTTTTTGAGAGACTTATATTGATGTCAGGAGACTATCATTATACAATATGGATAAATGCAGGTTATATCAAAATGATGCGTAACAAGATGCGTCCAATTATCCTGCAGAGTATGTTGACCTCTAAAATTTACGAGTAATGCTTATGAAGAAAAGACTATATATAACGCTTGCAATTGTTCTTGCCCTGCTTTCGCCATGTTGGGTGATGTCGCAGGACAACTCGAATATTTTAAGGCATAGCATAAACTATCATGTCGATTCGGTAGACATGTGGGGCGGTGGCGCAGCTACGTTCATCGATTTCGACTATAGCCTTATTGACCTATGTGTCGGTGGAGAGTGCGAAGGTTCCGATTTCCCCATTCACCAGATGTTCGGAACGGATGCTTTAGGAATTGCTTTCGATTTCGATTTGTATATGTATCTGAATTCTACGTTCAGCATGCATGGTTTTTCGAGCGGCTATATCGGAGTTGATTATCCTGTGCAGATAACACTTGATTTCCCCGACCATTATGGATTCGACCATGGGGAAACAACCCCGATTCATTCTACTTATACTGTTCAGAACGGATGGGCTCTTGACACTCATTTCCCTACAGCGGGAACAATAGCCTTGGACCTTGAATATGGATTTGGCGTTGATATGTCGGTTTCTGTGGAAGTTCTTGGCTCTACAGTTGTTGAGGTTCCTTTGATTCCACATATTGGTTATCCTATCAACCCTCAATTTTCATCACCTGTGCCTCACGACTCCATTGCTGTTCTGTACCTTAATGCACAGACTGGTGAATATGCATATCCGTGGATTGATGAGGATACCGGTATGCCGTATATTAATACGGGTATGTTTGGTACTGGGGATTCTCTAGTGATTCATATTCCTGATGCATTTGGAATTGGCATTACAGCCGACATAACTATTCCTTATGTAGAAACCGAAGATCGTATTGATGGCCAGTGCTTGTATGCAGAAGGTCAGGATGACTGGTTCTATATGCACTGGAACTTGTTGCAGTTCATAAGGTTCATCGGTAATGCGGTAGGTCAGCCAGAAATTGGTCAGATAGTTGATATACTCGAAGGTCAGACGATAGAATATCCTATATACGAAGACTATGTGATTACAATTGAGTATTATATTCTTCATGCGACATTGCAGATGACAATGGCGCTAGTGCAGGAATTCTCATTCTGTCCAGACATAATGGCTACATTGAGGTTTGCAACGCCGTTACCGTTCTCGGAGCGTGAAGTTGGAGGTACTGTAGTGCAGGAAGGAGAATCGGATAACATTACATTCAAGGTAAATAACGATTTGTATATTACTTATCCGTGCTATGGTTGGGATTCCCTTCAGGTGTACGATGTGACATATAATATTCATAGCGGTTTTGTAAATCATACCTATAATAATCTCCGCCTTGCACTTGACTTGCAGGTGTTGCACATAGCAATAAGTATCCCAGGATTTGATGGTGGTTTGTTCAGTGTTGTGACAGTGCCTGAATTCCAGTTGCCAGAAATTGAAGGTGGCTACGAGATTGCTGATGATGCAGTGGCTTCTTCGTACGAAATAGCTGGTATTGATGTAGAAAGATATAATGAAGAACCGAGGACGCGAGATAGAAATAGTCGTTTTGATATATGTATTCCAACAGATTGCGGCGCTTTGATCGACCAGTCGTTCGATTTGTTTGATGTAGATTTGGATTTCCTTGGACTCGAGCGTGAATGGGATTTGCGTTTTCCGGACAACCAGTACAATGTAACCTTCCCTGGTACATGGTTGCATCCGCGTCCAGAACTTGACATAGATGTAAGTTCGTCTAATGTAATATGTTATGGCGATAATTCGGGTGTGATTACTGTTACCGCTATAAATGGAGCACCTAACTATACATGGCAGTATTCGGAAGGAACAACTAATACACATGCGGGACCAACCGATGAAATCAATGTATATTCTGGTTATTACTACATAACACTTTCAGATACATACGGATGTACAGTTGCTGGTGAAGCAAATATCCTAGAGGCCAATTCTCCTCTGGAGAGTATAACGAGAGCCGATGATGTTCTGTGCCATGGCGAATCAACAGGAAACCTTTATGTTACAGTATATGGAGGCTTGCCTCCTTATCAATATCTGTGGTCTAATGGTAGTACGCAGCAAAATCCGCAGGGAGTTCCTGCTGGTACATATACGGTGACTGTAACAGATGCTGTTGGTTGTGAACACGAAGATCAGGTTGTTGTGGATGAGCCAGATGCACCATTGGAAATAACTGATGTTTATATAATGAATGTATCGTGCTTTGGCATGAGAGATGGTTCTATAAATATAACTGTTGAGGGTGGAACTCCAGCTTATACATACTACTGGTCAAATGGTTATACCGTTCAGGATTTGCATAATATTGGTGCTGGCGCATATACGGTTACCATAACAGATGCCAATGGATGCTTTGTAATATCAACCTATGTGGTTGAACAGCCAGAACCTTTGACACTTAACATTGATGCTCGTGATGTAAGGTGCTATGCAGAAAATTCGGGAAGTATAGACTTGACTGTAACTGGAGGTACAGAACCATATTCGTATCAGTGGAGCAATGGTGAGGTTACAGAGGACTTGTCTGACTTATATGCAGGATTTTACATTGTTACAGTAACCGATGCTCATGGTTGCGTTGAATATGCTATGGCCCAGATACATCAGCCAGCATTGCCGTTGCATGGTGACATAACACCAACCGATGTGAGATGTTACGGTGAAGGCAATGGTGTATGTGACTTGAATGTATTTGGCGGAACACCACCTTATTATTATACATGGAATACTGGTGCAATTTCCGAAGACATTGACAATCTTGTACCAGGTCTGTATTCTGTTACAATTACGGATGAGAATGGATGTCTCGCATACGATACGGCGCACATATATCAGTCTGAATTCCCATTGTCGGGACAAATTTCAGGTAGAGATGCTTCGTGCTATGGCTTGTCGGATGGTAATGTAATGTTTACAGCTGATGGTGGTTACGAACCATATCATTATGAATGGTCAAACGGACTATGGCAGCAGAATCTTGTTGGAGTTCCTGCAGGAACATATACGGTGACACTTACAGATGCTAATTTCTGTCATCGCGAATATACTTATGTTGTGGGGCAGCCCGAGCCGTTCTACATACAAATGATGGATGACTTTACTGTATGTCACGGTATGCCTACGCAGATTGGTATTGGAATTGTTTCTGGTGGCGTGCCTCCATATACAATATTGTGGAGCAATGGCGAAAGCGGTATGTCAACCGAGGTTGCACCAACGCAGACGACAACATACTATGCTTCGGTTGTTGATGCAACCAATTGCTCGAGTGCGGAAATGTCAGTTACAGTTTCCGTTCTCGACCCGATAACGTTGGATGTCGTATTATTGTCGGATACTTTGGTATGTCCAGGCACAAGATCTGAATTTGACATCAGTGTTACAGGTGGCGGAATTACAATTGACGATCTGTATGTCAATGGCGAGCCGTTGAAGATGCCGTTTGAACCGATTGTTGATTTCGATACGGTATTTAATTTCGTTGCATACGATAGTTGTCGATACGACAGCGTGGTTATTCCAATTAGTATCCGTACGTATGAGGAAGTTCCAATGAATATTTCTGCCGATGTTGTAGAAGGATGCGCTCCGTTACGTGTTTCGTTCTCAGAGAATACACCAGATGTAGGTCAGTCATATCTGTGGAATTTCGATGATGGTGATTTTGAAAACATGTCGTTTGCAAAGAATCCTAAGCATATCTTCTATAACTCTGGTTTGTTCAATGTAAAGCTTGAGGTTACTTCGTATCAGGGTTGCAAACGCGACACCTCGATTGCAATCACTGTATTCTCGATTCCAGAGGCCGATTTCAGGGTTGACAGGGCAAACATATCAATGTCGAGCCCGATTGTTAACTTCACCAACTATTCGCATGGCGGATTCTGGAATATGTGGAATTTCGGAGACAATACGACATCATCATCGTCAAGTCCAGTTCATACATACACAATGCCAGGTACCTACCATGTAGTACTGACTACTACATCGTTGTACGGATGTACAGATACGGCAGGTGTTGACATTCAGGTAAGCAACGAGTACAACATATTCGCACCTACGGCATTTACACCTAACAACGATGAAATAAATGAAACTTTCCGTCTTTTCGGTACATCAATAGACCCCAATAGTTATATGTTGATTATTTATGACCGTTGGGGAGCAGTTCAGTTCAAGTCTACCAACTTGGAAGAAGAGTGGGACGGAACCGATGGTACTCGTCCTTGCCCCGAAGGAGTTTATACATGGCGGGCGTACTTCAAGGATATGTTTGGTATAGATTACGAGAAGACGGGAACGGTAATGTTACTACGATAACAAAAAAAAGCGATACGATTTTGTTCGTATCGCTTTTTTGTTTATATTTATGCCTTCAAACTTTAAAACAAATTAATATATGGATAACAGACTCCCTTTGATTCAAGAAGCCGACCTTAAAGGCAAAATCGTACTCGTAAGAGTTGACCACAATGTAGTTAAGTCGGGCGTTATACACGACCCATACAGAATAGATGCAACATTTGGAACTTTGTTCTACATACTTTCCAAGGGTGGAAAAATAATCCTTATGACGCATGTTGGTCGTCCGAAGGACAAGAAAACCGGCAAGATTACGATTGATGCCAAGACATCGGTACAGCCTATAGTTGATTATCTTGAGGATAAGTTGCATATTAAGATAGAAGTTCCTGATTTCTATTCGCACGAAGATAATGGTTATCTAAGCATCGAAACCAATGTGAACCACAGCATACGCCGTTTGCGCAACCACGATGTGGATATGATTTATTTGCCGAATACGCGTTGGTTTACTGGCGAAGAGGCAAAAGGCGAGGAGCAGGACAGGTTTGCAAATCAGCTTGCAGGTTTGGCCGACATATATGTAAACGATGCATTCGGTAGCTGGCAGGCTCACGCTTCAACGGTTGGCGTTACAAAGTATTTGCCGTCGTATGCTGGTTTCCTTATGCAGCGCGAAATAGAGAACCTGAACCGTATTTTCGAAGCAGAAAGTCCATTCGTTGCTGTTGTGGCTGGTAGTAAGTTCGATACAAAGATTGATTCCTTGTATGCTCTGTTGAAGAAGGCTGACAAGTTGGTGCTTGGTGGTGTAATTTACAATGCATACCTATGTGCAAAATATGGCTTCAAGATTAAGGGCGTGGAGGAAGACGATGTAAAACTAGCAAAGGAATTTGTTGATTTTGCAAAGCAATATCCTGGTAAGGTTGTTGAAATGCCAATTATCTGTGAGTCGGATGTGTTTGGCGAGAGGGTAGAGGGCAAGTATAGAATCCACGACATCCGCAAAGTTGCTCCTGGAACAGAATTCAACTGGGTTATGGATGTTGACCCGCGTTGCTACGACGAGCCAGAAATCATCGATGTGTTCCACTCGGCAAAGACAATCTTTGTAAATGCAGTTATGGGTTTTGTTCCGCATTTCAACGAGGGTACAATCGCTCTCGATACTATTATCGACCAGAATCCGCAGGCTGTGAAGTTGTATGGCGGTGGTGATACAATGCAGGAACTTAAGAGATTGTTGCCAGGTCTTTACATTATGGCTCTCGACAGCAAGGACTACTATATATTTACAGGTGGTGGCGCAGTATTGAAGGCAATCGAACAAAGTTCGCATCTCGGTATTGCCCCGATAAAGGCACTGATAGAGAGCAGACAGAAAGGAAACGAATAGTTTTGAGTTAAATATTCAAGTAATGCTCGATTTTTAAATCGGGCATTTTTTTTGTGTCATATTATCAATTCTAAAAATATTTTTTATATTTGCAGAAAATATTTGTTTTGATAATGAGGGGGATACGCATAGATAGGTTTGCTAGTGTTAGCGATTATCCGCAATTTAGTTGTGGTGATTTTTGTAACTTGTTGTTTGCAGAATTAATAGTTTTCAGTGCTTGCAAACGGAATTCCAATGAATGGTTTTTGCTGGTACAAATATTTTGTGTTTTAAATTTCGTTTATTGTTTTTTTGTATTTTTGTCGATGATAATGCATATCTTTGTAATAGTATATAATATGACTGATACCTATTGGACAGTATGGGAAATATTTCTTTGTGCTATATGGTAATATGTTTGTTATCAGTTTGTTGTGTAATTTTGAATGTTTATTGAATAAGATAGTTATATGAAGTATTTGTCTATTTGTATTTCGATTGTCGCTTTAATGCTTTCTGTTTTGCATGTTTATTCACAGGAGGTGACGGTTCGTTTTATTGGACGGCTTAACAATGCTAATTATTGCCGTGTGGATAGTATTGCGGTAGAAAATATAACACGAGGCTGGTCGGAAACTATTCAGTACCCCGATACCATAATAGTATTTAGTTCGCTTAATGGTATGGCGATGGATGTTGCAGTAGGACAGGGACTTGGACAGAATGTTCCAAATCCGTTCAATTGCGAAACCAGCGTAGAACTTTCGTTGTCGCAGAACGAAAATGTTCGTATGCAGCTGCTTGATGCTTTTGGGAAAATATATGCCGAGTACAGCGGAAATCTCAATGCCGGGGTCCATACCTTCGACATTTCGGCGGCAAGTCCTCAGACATACGTGCTCAATGCCGTTGTAGGAAGCCGTTCGTATTCGATAAGGATGGTAAACATTGGTAACGGATGCGGCAGCAGCATAAAGTATGCTGGAGGGTTCGATGGCATTAGGGCAAAGTTGGAATCAGTCAATGAATTCCACGTTGGCGACAATATGCGCTATGTTGGATACGCCAGCATTGACGGCGTAGTAGAAGAAAGTGCCATAGTTGAGCAGGTGCAGGCAAGCAGCGAAGATATAACTTTGAACTTTACCCATAATTTCGAATCGTACGTGGTTGTTGAACAAATCGCCTGCGGCAGTTATACTTGGATTGACGGGAATACTTATACCGAAAGTACCGACGCCCCGACAGTTACTTTTACCAATGCCGCTGGATACGATTCGGTAGTTAACTTGCATCTGACGATTACATGTTTGCCGGAAGTTCAAGCTGATGAGGCTGCAGATATTACCGACAGCACGGCAACATTAAGCGGCTACATTGTTACTGATAACGGACTCGCAGTAACAGAAAGAGGCTTTGTTTATGGTAGAAGCATCAATAGCCTATCGAATATAGTACAAGTAGATGTCGATTCGGCAAGCTATTCTGCGAATATTTCCGGACTAAAGGCTCGCAGAAGATACTACTACAGGGCATACGCTACAAATTCCGATGGCACTAGGTATGGTGAGTTGAGGTCCTTCGATACTCCTTTCACTCCAATTATCAGGTCTTCATCGTTTATTCCCGATGGAGGCGAGGTATGTTATAATTATAATCTAGTAGTAGATAGTATATTCTATGAAGGAGCTACCGTTACTTCTGTAAACGATATCGAACGCGTATATTTGAATATTGAACACTCATACCTAGGAGACCTTAGCATAATGGTGCAGTGCCCAAACGGGCAGCAATGCTTGCTTCATGCACGTGGTTCTGTAGGTACAATAGTTCCCGGATGGTCGCTCACAACGATAAATAATTCAGGTTCGAACGGCGGTTCAAACATCCACCTTGGACTTGCTCCAGATCCACCTGAATCAAACGACTGCTATTATACTGCCGGAGAAGGTTATGAATACAATTTCACTCCAACCGCTACACAACCTATGGGCACAAATTCTTTAAACAACAACACTACTAGTATTACATATACCGATCCTTGCGGAAATACCGAATCAGGTATCAATGTGCTAGACGCAGGCAACTATGCAACCTACGAGAGCCTGGAATCTCTCGTCGGCTGTCCTCTCAATGGAGACTGGACATTGTATATCTGCGACCACCAGAGAGCAGATAACGGTTGGATTTTTGAGTGGGGCGTATTTTTCGACGAAGACTTATTCGCGCCTATACGAGGCGATGTTAGCATGCCGACCTTGGATGTATCTCCGACAAATATTGGAATAGAAACAATCGGGATTAGCAAGTAAAAGAATGAGAATAAAAAATATAGGCTGTCTTTGTGGGCAGCCTATATTTTTTTTGAAAATCTATCTTACTTCAATCCTCTATTCTTTAGCAGCGGTTCAATTGATGGTTCCTGACCGCGGAAACGCTTGTAGAGAACCATTGCGTCTTCGGTGTTGCCGTTCTGCAGGACATTGTAACGGAATGCATCGGCGGTCTTCTTGTCGAAAACACCATTTTCCTTGAAGGCTTCGAAGGCATCGTTGTCGAGGACTGCTGCCCAAGTGTAGCCGTAGTAGCCTGCGCTATAACCGCCTGAGAACACATGCTGGAAGTAGGTGCTTCTGTAGCGCGAGATAATTTCGGGAATCAAGCCAATCTTCTGCATTTCGGCATCCTCGAAGTCGGGGAACTTGATTTCGGTAGGTTCGCTGATGTTGGCGTAAGCCATATCGAGCAACGATGCTGCAATGAGTTCGGTGTTGATGAAGCCCTGTCCGTAGGTCGATGCTGCTTCAATCTTGTTGATGAGAGAATCGGGAATAACTTCGCCAGTCTTGTAGTGCTTAGCGTACATCTTCATGACTTCGGGATAGCCAGCCCATTGTTCCATAACCTGTGATGGCAGTTCAACAAAGTCGCGCGAAACATTTGTGCCCGACAGCGATTCGTAGCGGCAGTCGGAGAGGATGCTGTGTAGCGAGTGTCCGAATTCGTGGAATAGGGTAGTGGTCTCGTCAAAGTTGAGCAATGACGGCTTGTCGCCAGATGGCTTAGTGAAGTTCAATACCAATGATACTAAAGGTATGATTTTCTTGCCGTCCTTTGTATATGACTGTTCGCGGAAGTTGGTCATCCATGCACCGCTACGCTTGCTTTCGCGCGGGAAGAAGTCCATGTAGAGGATTGCGATTACATTGCCGTTTTCAACAACTTCGTAAGCAACTGCATCTGGGTGGTAAACTGGGATATTCTTGTTTTTGCGGAACTCGATGCCATAAAGTTTGTTTGCAACCATAAACATTCCTTCGCGAACATTGTCGAGCGAGAAGTATGGACGAATTACATCGTCATCGAGGTCGTATTTCTGCTTGCGGAGAGTTTCGCTGTAGTAGCGCCAGTCGCAAGGCTCAAGCTTGAAGTTTCCGCCCTCTGCATCAATCATCTTCTGGTATTCAGCTGCTTCTTCCTTTGCTTTTGCAAGTGCTGGTTCCCATACCTGCATCAAAAGTTCGTCAACGGCTTCTGGTGTCTTTGCCATGTTGTCGTCGAGAACGTATGCTGCATGCGATTTGTAACCGAGGATGTTAGCTTTTTCCAAACGGAGATTTACAATCTCGTTTATGATTTGAGTGTTGTCGGTTTCGCCAGATGTGCAACGGGTAGAGTATGCAGTCCAGAGTTCCTTGCGCAGTTCGCGGTCCTTGCAGTTCATGAGGAAAGGTTCCATGCTTGGCAGATGGATTGTGAAAACATATTTGCCCTTGGTTTCTTCCGATTCGTTGCCGAGTTCCAAAGCGGCGGCAAGCTGACCTTC
>JAEEGK010006816.1_pt1 | contig 27375 bp, 12 predicted proteins | sample 8958771 | NCBI WGS metagenome assembly JAEEGK01 (sample SAMN16246547, study PRJNA631951) | gut metagenome | biome: gut microbiome; feature: rumen; material: SC-attached | host: Bos | place: Iran: Karaj | collected 2018-10 | reverse complement strand
TATGTTGAAGATATAGAAGAAGAAATTATTGATGAAAGTGAAAAAGATAAAATAAATGGTTTAAATAAATTAAAGAATGTTATAGACAATAAAAATAAAAATAAAGCAATGAATGCTTTAAAACAAAAAAAAGAAGATGAAATAAAAAAAGAGAAATTATCTGATATAAATAAAATAATATCAAATAAAGAAAAAGAAAAAGGAATGAATTCCCTCAAAAAAAATAAAGAAAATGAAATTAAATTAGAAAAATTAAATAGTTTAGATAAAATCATTTCCAATAAAGAAAAAGAAATTGGAATGGAAGCTTTAAAAAAAAATAAAGAAAATGAAATTAAATTAGAAAAATTAAATAGTTTAGATAAAATAATATCCGATAAAGAAAAAGAAATTGGATTAAAGGCTTTAAAAAGGAATAAAGAAGATGAAGAAAAAAAAGAAAAATTAACAAATTTTACTAAAAAATTAAGTGATAAAGAAAAAGAAATTGGATTAAAGGCTTTAAAAAGAAATAAAGAAGATGAAATTAAATTAGAAAAATTAAATAGTTTAGATAAAATAATTTCCAATAAAGAAAAAGTAATTGGAATGGAAGCTTTAAAAAGGAATAAAGAAGATGAAGAAAAAATAGAAAAATTAAATAGCTTAGATAAAATAATTTCCAATAAAGAAAAAGAAATTGGAATGAATGCCCTTAAAAAAAATAAAGAAGATGAATTAAAAAAAGAGAAATTAAATAATTTAAATAAAGTTTTAACAGATAAAGAAAAAGAGAAAGGATTAAATGCTTTAAAACAAAATAAAGAAAATGAATTAAAAAAAGAAAAGTTAAATAATTTAAATAAAGTTTTAACAGATAAAGAAAAAGAGAAAGGATTAAATGCTTTAAAACAAAAAAAAGAAGATGAAATAAAAAAAGAGAAATTAAATAAATTAGAAAAATTATTATCTGAAAAAGAAAAACAAGATGTAATAAAAAAATTAAAAACTCATAAAGGGAAAAAGATGAATAATAAAGATGAAAATATATTAAATATAGCAAGAAAACAAACTTTAACTCATTTATTAATAAGAAAACAAACTATTCAACAAGCAATTAATGATAATGATGAAGATAATAATGAAGATTATGACTATGATGATTATGAAAAAGAATTTATAGAAATGGAGAATAATGCTAAAATAAGTAAATTCTTTGATAAAACAACAGAAAGATTAAAATATTATTTTAATGTATTTAGAAGGAAAACAGAAAATTATGTTGAAAATATAGAAGAAGAAATTATTGATGAAAGTGAAAAAGATAAAATAAATGGTTTAAATAAATTAAAGAATGTTATAGACAATAAAAATAAAAATAAAGCAATGAATGCTTTAAAACAAAATCAAAAAGACGAAAAAATTACAGAGACATTAAATAAATTAGAAAATATAACTTCAGAAAAATTAAGAACAACTGGAATAAAAAAATTAAAACAAAATAAAGAAACAGAATTAAAAAAGGAAAAACTAAATAAATTAGAAAATATATTATCTCAAAAATCAAAAACTCAAGTATTAAATTCATTAAAGCAGAATAAAAAAGATAAAGAAATAAAAGAGCAATTAACAAAATTAAATTCAATAATATTAGAAAAAGAAAAAAATAAAGGAATGACAGCTTTAAAACAAAAACAAAATGAAGAAAAAATAAAAGAACAAATTATAAAATTAAATGAAATAATTGAACAAAAACAAAAAGATGATGCTTTAAATTCCTTAAAAAAAAATCAAGAAGATGAAAAAATGAAAGAACATTTAATTAAAATATCTAATTTAATTACTGAAAAAGAAAAAAATAAAGTTATGACTGCTTTAAAACAAAAACAACATGATGAAAAAGTCAAAGAACAATTACAAAAATTAAATGAATTAATGGAAAAAAAAGAAAAAGAAATGGCTTTTGAAAATTTAAGTGAATATCAAATGATTTCTTATGAAGAATATTTTAAAAAAATGAAAGGTTATCTTTTTATTAAAGTAATTGCACATGTTGGTTATCATTATTTACATAGAAAATTATTGTATTTCCTTAAAAAATGGATTAAAAATGCAGGAATTAAAATTGAAGAAACATTAAATCATTAAAAAACTAAAATTATATAAATAATATTTCTTTATTTTCATAATCTAAATATTTAATAAACAAGACAAGAAAAATAATAAAAAATAAAAATAATAAAATAAAAAAATAATAAAAAAAATTAAAAATTCTATCAAACTCAAATATAGAAAACATTAATTATAATTTGAAAAAAAATGAAAACCAAATCACTTTTAAACGCGAAAAAAATAACAAAATATTGGAAAGACCAAACTCCTCCAAATCTTTCATCATTACGTTCTCAAAAACAAAAATTTACAGATCCATATTTTCCTCCAAATCAAAATTCAATAACATCTCGTGATTCAAAGGGAAATTTCATAGACAGTGTATTAGGTCCAGAAATGTTAGAAGAAATGGAAGAAGAGAATCCAGGAAGTTCAACACGTTTAATATGGAAAAGAGCAACAGAAATTTTACCAAAATGGGAAGTTTTTGAAGGTAAAATAGAATTTAATGATGTTAATCAAGGAAGTTTAGGTGATTGTTATTTTTTAAGTGCTATTACAGCATTAACAGAATACCCTTATTTAATAAGTGAAAAATTCAGAACTGTAAAATTTAATAATGAAGGTTATTATGAAATGATTTTTTTCATTGATGGTGAATGGCAAATTGTATTTGTTGACGATTATTTCCCATATGATCCAAAAAATAAAAATTGGGCATATGCATTACCACATAACAATGAATTATGGGCAATGTTAATTGAAAAAGCTTGGGCAAAACTAAATGGAGGATATAGTAATGCAATAGGAGGAATAGTAAGTGAACCTATTTCATGTTTAACAGGTTTTCCAACAGATTATATTGTTCATGAAAATTATGAAAGTGATGAATTATTTGAAAAAATTGAAAATGCCAATAAAGAAGGTACTATCATGAGTTCCGCGTCTAAAGGTGAAGAAGATATTGAAAAAAAAGGTTTAGTTATGGGACATGCTTATACTTTAATGAAAGCAAAAGCTTGGAGAGAAAGACAATTATATTTAATTCAATTAAGAAATCCTTGGGGAGAAAAAGAATGGACTGGTAATTGGAGTGATAAATCTGATAAATGGACTGATGAATATAAAAAATTTTTTGGATATGTTAATTCTGATGATGGTATTTTCTGGATTGATATTGAAGATTATATGTCTAATTTTGAAGCTACTTATATTTGTTATTTATTATATGAATCTATTATTAAAAGCTATTATTTTGAATATGAAAAATATTTTGAAAAACCTGTTATTTTTAATCTTCACATTTTGGAAAAAGCTAAAACGTCTATTTGTATTTTATTTAAAAATTGGAGATTCAATAGAGATACTCATAATGTTATTCATCCCTTTTCACTCATTTTAGCTAAATATAATAAAGATAAAGAAATTGAAAAAGTTTATTGTAAATGGTCTTCTGTTGATGATATTGAATTAATAGAAACTTTAGAACCTGGATTTTATCTTTTATGGGGTTATTCACCTATTGAAGGTGTTGTTAATGATACAAAATTTAAATTTACTATTCAAATATCATGTATTAAAAATTTCGAATGTGAATTTTTAGGTGTCGATGAAGATTTTTTATTAATTCAACATATACTTCTTGAAAATTATAAAATAACAGGAGCAAATAATATTAATACTTCAAAAGATTATTTTTTAGGTAATGATAAGAATTTAAATAAAGGAGGTTTAAATACATTATTATTATATAATAAAAGTGAATCTTGGTTGGAAATAACAGCAACACCAAAAAATTTAAAAAATGTACTTTTATTTCCCCCATATAGAGGAATGAATAGTATTAAAATAACAATTCCTCCAAAACAAAGTGCTGCAATTATAGGAATTAGATTATCTAATAAAGCTACTTCATTTTCATATGCTTTTCAACTTTCTATGCATAATGAAAAAAAGCCTATTCCAAAAGAAGAATCTTTTGATGATTTTTTGAAAACTGAAATTTCAAATACTGATCATGAAACTATTAGAACTAATAGAAGAAAATTTGTTCCTATGATTGTTGCTAAAAGTGAGCTTCCTGATTTACATTCGAGTAAATTTTTTCCTGCTGACGTTATAAGAAAAAATACTACTCGAATTGAAAAAATTACTTTAGATTCTTTAAAGAAAGAATATCCAAAAGAATTTGAAAAATTATTTAATTGTTTTAAAGAAGAAAATAATAAGAAATTAACTTGGGAAAAAATTCCTACTGAAGATGGGATTTATTTAGGTCAAATAGATGAAAAAGGAAATTTTCAGGGATTAGGTATTTTAATATGGAAGGATGGGACTAAATTTTTAGGAAATTTTAAACAGCATAAAATGGAAGGTTTAGGAATAATATTAGACGATAAAGATAATTTAATTTATGAGGGAGGATTTTCACAAGGCAAAAAAAATGGAACTGGAAAATTATATTTTTCAGAAAATGAATTTTATCAAGGAACTTTTGTTAATGATATTATTGAAGGAAAAGGAATATATCAATTTAAAAATGGAGATGTTTGGGAAGGAACTTTTAAAAATAATTGCAAACATGGAGTTGGAATAATGACTTATAAGGCAACTAATAAAAAATATTTAGTTAAATTTGATATGGATAATTATATGGGAGGTAAAATTTTAGAAGATGAAATTAAAAAAGAATTAGAAAAAAGTAAAGAAGAAATTAAAAAAGTAAAAGAAGAAATGGAAAAAAAAAAAGGATTAACTTTTAATGTAGGAACATTTAAGAAATTTTTATCTAATAATTTTGAAAATATATTAGAAAAATTATATGATAAAAGGCAAAATATTAAATCATCAATTTTAGTTCAACCAGCAGAAGAAATAAAAGAAACTCCAGAACAAAAGAAACATAGAATATTTTTAGAAAATATTGAAAAATTTAAAAAAACAGAACCATTTATGATAGAACAATTTTTAAATTTAAGACCAATAAATAATTTTGAAGAAGATTTAATATTTGTAGAAAATCAAAAAGGAATAAAATATTTAGGAGGAATATCAAATGGATTAAAAAATGGAAGAGGAGGATTATTTGATGGAAATATATATCATTTTGGATATTTTAATAATGATAAGCCTGCAGGTTATTTTTTAAAATATGGTAAAGATAAGAAAATAATATTTCAAGGATTATTAGATCAAAATTATCATATAGTAAAAGAAGGTAAAATATATTTTTCAAATGGAGATAAATATATTGGTTCATTTCAAAATGATCAATTACATGGTTGGGGAACATATTATTTTTCAAAAGGAGATTCATGGACTGGTCCTTTTTATAATGGTAAATTTCATGGTGTTGGAAAATATTTTTATGAAAATGGTTTATTAACAGAATATATAACATATAATCAAAATAAAGTTGTTGGAAGAAATAATTTACAAAGAGAAGATTATTCTTCTCCAGGCTCAGAAAATTTCTTTGTTGATATTAAAAACCAGTATCCTGGAGTATATGAACATTTATTAATAATTCCACCATATAGAGAAGCAAAATCAGATTTAAGATGGATAACACGAAATTTTCAAGAAGGACATATATATATTGGACAATTAAGTTCTGACAATGCATTTTGTGGAAGATGTTGTTTTATCTATAAAGATTCTCCAATTACTTATTATGTTGGATATATTAAAAATCAAGAATTTAATGGTGAAGGTGGTTATTATGATAAAGATTGGAATGTTGTTTATCAAGGTAAATTTGAAAGAAATAAAAGAACTGGATTCGGTACCGCTGTTCAAAATGATAAAAGTGTATATTATGGTGAATTTAGTAATGATCTTCCTAATGGTGATGGAGTATATTATTTTCCTAATGGAAGTAGATTTGAAGGTCATTTTATTAATGGGGAAAAAAATGATAAAGGTTATTTAATTAATGAAAATAATACAACTAAACAAGAAATAATATATAAAAATGGTAATGTTATTGAACAAGGAGATATAGAAGAATGTAATAAAGCTTCATATCAGAAGAAAATACATAAAGAATTTGAAGAATTATATAAAAAATATCCAATATATGTGAAAATGTTTATGAAATTAAAACCAACAAAAGATACTTTAGTTTTATTGAGAGGAATAAAAGAAGATATAGATGGATTATATATAGGAGAAATGAATTCAATAGGTTTTAAACATGGAAGAGGAGTATTATTAAGTCCTCATGGAAAAACTTTTTATGTAGGATACTTTAATAATAATATGAAAGAAGGACATGGAATAATATATTATGAACAGAATAAACCTAAATACATTGGTAATTTTAAAAGAAATAAACTTTGTGGAAAAGGTAGATTTTATTATACTAATGGAGAAAAATTAGAAGGAGAATTTAATCAAGTAGGTGAAGGAAAAGGAATTTATACTTTTGCTGATGGAGCTTCTTGGAAAGGAACTTTTTATGCTTGGACTCTTCATGGAGAAGGAGAATATTTCTCTAAAGATGGTGTTAGTTATGGAATTAAGAAATATCATCTTAATAATTATATTGGTTAAATTATTTTTAAAACAATTTTTTTATCAGAAAGTAATTTAATATATAATATTATTAATTATAAAGTTATTAGGATGGTTTTAATTTCTATTTTTTTTATTTTTTCTATTGTTATAATAGTTTGTTTATTATAATTCATCTTCTTCTTCATTATCTGATTCGTTATTATTGTTATTTTCATTTTCTTCTTCTTCTTCATTTTCTTCATCTTCATTTATTTCTTTGTTTTCTTCAGGATATTTTAAAATTAATTCACCATTTTTAATTTGATTTTGAATATCATTTAATTTTTCTCTTAATCTTTCATTTTCTCGTAATTTTGTATTTAAAACCATTTGAATATTTTTCAAATGTTCATTAACAGTTTTTATTTCACCATTTATTTCATTTCCTAATTTTTTTAATTTAGAAATATCTTCATTTAATTTTCCATTTTTAAAATTTTGTTCTTTAATTTGTAAATTAGATTTATCAATTCTTTGTTTATTATCTTTAATTTCTTGTTTTTTATCAACATTACCATATAATAATTGTTCTTCAATTTCTTGTTTTTGACTTTCAACATTATTATATCTTTGTTGATAAACTTCTAAAAAATCATTAGGAATTAATTTAGATAAAATTTCAACTTCTTTAGGAGAAAATAAACCAAATTTACTTCTTTCATCTTGTTGATTATTTTCAAATATTTTTCTAGCAGACATATTTGAAATACTCTTTAAATATTTTTGATGTGCTATTTCTAATTCCTTCCATATTGGAGTTGTCGTTGTTTGAAGATTTTCTTTTTTTTTTTTCATTTTCTTTTCTGGACTTCCTAATTCATTTCTAATTAAAATTTTTGATTTTTTATTATTATCATCCATCATTAAATCATCTGAATATCTATTATTACTTTCTTCTATAATTTTTTGTTCATTCATATTTAATTTCTTTTTTTCAAATTCTAATTCATTTCTCAATATATTTAATTTATTTTGTAATTTATGCTTTTTATTTTCACAAAATTTATGCTCATTCATTGAAGCCTTATCATCTTTTATTTCTTTTTCTAATATTTCTTTTTCCAAAGCTAAAGATTGAAGTTTTAAATTTAAACTATATTGTTTATTATCTCCATTTTTTTTAATAATTTTATCTAAATTTTCTTTTTCTTTTTGATAAGTTTCTATATTTCTTGTTGTTATTATAATTTCTTTTTCTTTTACTTTTATTTCTTTATTTAATTTTTCTTCATTTTTTAACATTTCAACTTCTTTTAATTTGAATATTCTCACTAATTTCATTTTATCATCTACTTCATCTTTAATATTTTTTAATTCTGAAAATAATATTTTATTATCTTCAGTTAATTTTTTAATGTCATTTTCTTTTTCTTCAAGTTCATTGTTTATTTCATTTAATTCTTTAATAACTGAATTTTTTTCATTTGTAATTTGTTTATCAATTTTATCTAATTTCATATTATATTCTTCCGTTTTTTTCTTTAGTTTTTCAAAATTTGATATTTTCCTATTATCTGATATTGGTCTATCAATAGAAATTGATTTATCTTCTTTTAATTCTTCATCAAATGGATCATTTGTTGAAACTTGCTTATTTAAAGTTTGTTTTTTTAATTTTTTTTTCTTTCCTCCTTTAGTAGAATTTATAATAACAGTTTCTGAACTCATTGTTTTAAATTAATTAATTAAATAATTAATTAATTAGTTAATTTAAAAAATATACCATAATCAATAAATAATTGAAAGGAAAATTAAATTAATTAATTATAAAGAAGACAATAAATTTAACTCTAAAATTTTTCAAATGAAATAACAAGAGAGTATTTTAATATTTATATAATTTGTCATTTGTATAATTCAATAGGTAATCTAATTGAATATTACATATTTAATGAAAAGTATATAATATTTTATTAAAATAATTATAAAAAATAATGGAAAAATTTTTTAAAAGAATTAAAAAAAATGAAGAAAGTCAGAAAAAATCTCAAATTTTATATAAAAGTATGGAAAAAAAAAGTAGAAATAAAAAAGTGATTCAAACAAATAAAGAAACAATTGATACAGAACCATATTTTAGAAAAACAACAGATACTTTTTCAACATTTAAAACATCAATAAACCAAAGTTCAATAGATAATTTATCAAGTATTCGTAATAATAAAAAAGTAATGATAAAAACAAATAAAAAAACAGAGAAAAATAAATTTAAAAAAAGAATAAAAGATTTAGTAAAAGAAATAAGTAGAAAAAGAAATAAATCAGAGACAGAAATTCCAAGTTTAATAAATTTAAAAAATAAAAGTATGAAATTAAATCAAAAATTAAAAATTAAAACTGGAAAAACAAACAGTATTTTTTTTGAAAAAGAAGAAATAATAAAAAAAGCATTTAGAGAAAATTTAAGATTACAAAACAAGCCAAAAAATAATTTAGAATTAAATAATATATTAATAAATGGATTTGGATTAAATGGAACAGTACATCCATCATCAATAAATTATTCAAAAAAATTATCTGAAATAAGTGAAAAATATTTTAATATATTAGAATTAATGAAAGTAAATAGAACAAAACTTCAATTAGAAAATTTTGAAAAATTAAAACATGCATTAGATAATGAAGCAAGTAAAAAAAAATCAAAAGATTTAATGTCAAATTCCCAAAAAGATGAAATTTGGATAAGAAAATTTTTTCAAAAGCAATATAAAGATAAAATAACAAATGAAATATTCGAAAAATTTAAAAGTAATGAAATATTAAAATATAAAAAGAAAATAAAAGAAAATTCAGAAAGATTTACAGATTTAATATTTAAATTAGATTGTGAACCATATGAAGAAAAAAATGAAGATGAAAATAATTATGATAGTACAAGAGAACCAATAAGTTTTAGAAATTTACAAAGAGTTCTTAGATTAAAAGCTATTCAAAGGACTGGAAAAGATTATGAGGAAAACGATTATGGTTTAGAAATTAATGATAAATTAAGAAGTGAATCTAATGATTATGAAGATATGCTTACTTTATCTTTAGAAAAATTAGGGCCTCCTAAATTTCTTAAAACGGTTTTTAAAACTTCCACTGTTAGGAAATTTCAAACTGTATCTGGTAATTTATTTGGATCTTAATAAAAATTTCTATTTATTTTTTTGTATTATTTTTGTTTTTTTTTGGTGTAAAATTTAATGTTTTAATATAAAAAGATAGTATTTATTATTTTTTGAATTTTTTTTCTCTTTTTATTATACATTATCTTCTTTAATATTTTAATTTAAAAGCATAATTTAATTGTTTTAATATATTCAATTGATTATTTAATTTATTTTAGAATATTTGACTAAATTAAAGAAGAAAATTAAAATAATATCAATGAAAAGAAACATAGTTAATTCCATAAAGTTGAAGAACAATTAAATTTTATAAAAAATGAAAAATTAAGGGAATATAATTAGATGATTATAAAAAATATAATAAAAATAAATATAGCTTTATATAAAATTTAATATAATGGGATTTGAAAAGGCAAAATTTGAAATAATCTAAAAAAGTCAAAAAAAATTTACTCCAATAACAAAGGAAACAAAAGATAATTCATTAAAAGAATTAAAATCATATAATTTTAATAAGGTAATTAAAGAAGTAACAAAGATAAATATGATTATTAAAAAAAAAGAAATTGTATTAAGTAAACTATTATTATAGTAATTAATTCATATTATGTTTAATTATTTATTTGATGTGAGAAAAAATAATATTTTGAAATTTAAGTGAAAATGAACAATCTTTATTTGATGATATATTTTAATTTTTTTTATTTTATTTTTTCAATAAAAAAATAATATATTTTAAATAAGTTTTAAAATGAGTGAAGATAAAGATAATATTAATGAAGAATTAAATGAAAAAAAAGACGAAGAAGAAGAAGAAGAACAAGAAAATGAAATTGAAAATGAAGAAAATGATTCTAGAATTCCTGTTATGGTTTTATCTATTGATGTTGGAAATGGAAAAATTGAACAATTAAAATTATATTCTTTTGAAAATACAAAGAAAGATATATATGATTTTTGTATGTATCATAAATTAGATTATGATACAATGGATGAAATTATGAAACAAGTTGAAGATTTAATTAATGAAAGATTAAATGAATCCAATGAAGATTCTGAAGAAGAAGATAGTAAAATTATTAATAAAAACAGTCAGTTAAAACAATCAAATTTAAAAATTTCTAAAAAGTTAACTCAATCTATTAATAAAAGTTATTATAATAAGAAAGATTTTTCTAATTTAAATTCTAATAGTTTATTTCAATATCAAATTAATGATAAATCATATTCAAATAGAAGAATTAAAAATTCAAATAAATTATCAGTATTAAATTCAAATAATATTAAATCTAAAAAATCCATATCACAAAATCAAAATAGTAGTAATAAATATAATAGCACCAACAAACACAGCAGTAAAAATAAATATAATAATAGTATTAAGAATAATAGCAGTAATAAAAATAACAGTAGTAATAAATACAATAATATATATAAAAGTAATAAAACAGAAAGTTCTTTAACAAACACAAATTTTTTAAAAAATTTTGAATCTGAACAACATCCTTATAATCATCAATCAATTGCTCCTTCTCAATTAATAGAAAATGAAATAGTTAAATCAAATAATAATAAATTTTATTTAACAAAAAAAAATTCAATGAAAGATAAAAATAAAATTAATGTAAAAGCAATGAAAAACATAGCTAAATTTTTTGAGCAAAATCCAAAAAAAGGAAAATTTCCTCATTCAAGTGGAAAAAATATTTATGAAAGAAATTTAGAATATAAAGAAAAAGAAAAACAAAGAATAGAAACTTTAAGAAATAATCTTAAAGAAGATGAAGATGAATTAATAACATTTAAACCTCAAATAAATCAAATTAGTGAAGAAGCAAACATAAAAAGAAAAGAAAAAGGAAATCAATATAATAATCCTTATATCATAAATAAATATAAAGAATATCAAGAAAATAAAGTTAAAGAATTATTTCTTAAAAAATTAGAAAAAGACCCAAATGAAAGAAATAATACATTTAGACCTAAAATTAATAAAGATTATAAATTTATAATTAGAAAAGAAGAAGATAATATATATCCAATTGATAGATTTGATAAATTATATGAATATGATAATATATATAAAGAAAAGAAAAACCAAGTTGAAAAAAAATTAGAAAATAAATATTCTTTTAAACCAAAAGTAAATGATAATAGTCAAATAAAAGGAAGTTTTTCTGAAAGACTACAACAATATGAAGAAAAATCAAAAGAACATTTAGAAAGAATAAAATATAATATTGAAGAAGAATTAATTCTTTCAACAAAACCAGAATTATATAATAATCAATATTCAATAAATAATGAAAGAAATAATAATTCAAATGAAGATCCTTTAAATACTTTATATTTATATAATGATATTTATAAAGAAAATAAAAAAGAATTAGAAAAGCAAGTATATGATAATTATTTTTCTGAACCTTATATTAATAAATCTTCAAGAGATATAGTTGATACAATTAAAGAAAAATCTTTTGTTAAACTTTTTAATTTACTTGATGGTGATGGAGATGGAATAATAAAAAATACAGCAATTAATAAAGATAAATTACCTAAAAAAGTTCAATTAATTTTATTGCCTATTTTTAAAGAACTTAGACAAGATAATGAGAAATTAAATAAAAGAGAATTTATATCTGTTTGCCATCAATTATATAATATTCTTCCTTTTGAAAAAAGAAAAACTTTAGCATATTTTTGTAAAGAAGGTAATAAAGTTGATTATAAACAAAAACATCTTAAACAATATCCTTTCAAACCTCAAATTAATAAAAATTCTAAGATAATGGATTGTCATAAAAATATATGTAATAATTTTTCATTAAGAGAAACTTCAATTTCATCAAATGGTAATAAGATAAATTTTTCAACAAAAAATAAATCAAATTAAAAAAAATATATAAATATAATTATATATTTTTAATATAATCAAATTATAATAATGATATATATTTAAATTTTATAAAATTTTTAAATAATATATAAGTGATTTAACAAAATAAATAAAAAATTTTAAACATTTTTTTCCCTTAATAAATATTTTCATTCATAATAAATAATACCATAATACATTTAAATAATAAAAAAAAAATAAATTATTTATCATACATAAACAAAAAAATTATTATTTATTTTATATATTTTAAAAATGCAAAATGAAAATGATTCACCAGAAAAAAAAAAAAAATCAGAATTTAATATAAAAAATGAAGTTCCTGTAAAAATATATCAAATTCCAGAAAAAAATGTTAGTTCAAGTGAAGAATTATCATCAGATAAAAATATTGAAACAGATGATGAAAGAAATTCATCAAACAATAATACACCATCTCACAAAACTATTTTAGAAAAAACAATGGTAGAAAATGTAAAACAAAAAACATTAAAACCAACAAAGAAATATAGTAATAACATATCTATAAAAGATATAAAAATAAAAAAAAAATTTGAAAAAGAAGAAGAATCAAATGAAGAAAGTTCTTCAGAGAAAGAAATAATAGAAAAAGAAACAAGAAAAATAGTTGAAAAAAGTCCTCAAGGGAGATTTTATCATTTTAATGAAAAAATAGGTTCAGGAGCTCAAAAAACAGTGTATATTGCATATGATTCAGATGAAGGAAGAGAAGTTGCTTGGAATGCAATTAATTTAAATGTAAATATATCTAATAATGAAGATACTTTAAAAACAATAAAAAATGAAATTGAAATTTTAAAATTAGTTCATCATCCAAATATATTAAGTTTTATTTATGGTTTTTATTTACAAGAAAAAAAAGAAATTGTTATTATAACAGAATTAATTAATGGAGGGTCTTTAAAAGCATATTTAAATATATATAAATATCCAAGATTAAGAGTAATTAAATTATGGTGTCAAGAAATATTAAAAGGATTAAAGTATTTACATGAATTTAATCCTCCTATTATTCATAGAGATATTAAATGTGATAATATATTAATAAATAAAGCAACTGGAGAAGTTAAAATTGGTGATTTAGGTTTTTCAAGAATGTTAAAAAGTTCAGAGTATGCTAAAACTTTTTCAGGAACTGTTGAATTTTGTTCCCCTGAAGTTTATCAAGGTAAATATACTGTTAAAGCTGATATATATTCTTTTGGAATGACAATGCTTGAAATGGTTACTAGAGAAAAACCCTATAAAGAATGTGATGGAAATATTTTATTAATTTGTGATAAAGTTGTTAAGAAAATTTATCCTTTATGTATGAATAAAATTAGAAATGAAAAATTAAAAAATTTCATTAAACAATGTTTTAAATGTGAAAATGAAAGACCTTCTGCTAATGATTTATTACAAAATGAGTTTTTAAATGATTTAGAAAGTGATGAAAATAATTATCCTGCCTTAGCTTATCCTTTAATTAAGAATGAAAGTGATGATGGGAATAAGAATAATTTTACTAATATAAATAATAAAATTTCAATTATGAATAATCCTTTTATTAGATTAAATAATAATAATAATAATAATAATTTAAATGGTGGTGTTATAAATAATAATAATAATAATAATACAACAAGTAATAATCTAAACAACAATGATAATGGAAATACTAGTATTTTAGAAAAGAAAAAAAGTAATGAAAATGAAAGCAAACAAAAAATATTAAAGGTTAATACTGGAATTAATAAAGAAGTAACTGAAAAAGATAAAAAAGATAATAATAAACAAGTAGGATCCCCAATTATAAATTTTGCTAAAAGTACACCAAATGTTGTTCCTAATATAAATAATAATGGAAATGAAATTTGTATTAAATTAGATGAAGATGAAAAAAGCAATGAAAATATTGCAAAAATTGTATTAATGAAAAAAAATAAAGGAAAAACTTTAAAAATAAAATTTGATTTTATATTTAATACTGATACTATTGAAGGAGTTACTAATGAATTACAAAGAGTTATTTCTTTATCTGAAAAAGAAAGAAAAGATTTTGAAAATAAATTAAGTAATTTATTAGAAAATTTAAAAAATACAATTGTATTACAAAAAGAACTTGAATTACATAGAAAAGACATTGAAGATGATTATTCTAAATTTAAAGAAGAATATGATAAATGTATTAAAGAAGCAGAAAATCTACTTTCTAATTATAAAGGAATTATTCATAAAGAAATGCAAAATATAAAACCTAATGAATTAGAAGAATTTGAAAAAAAAATTGCTGTTTTGGAAGATTTTGTTAAAGAAAATAATTGATTTTTTATAATTTTCATTCATTCTTTATAGCAATATATTATATATATTAATTGCATATTTATAGATGTAAATCTATGAAAAAATTTTATTCATTTTATAAATAAATAATATGAAATAATTAATTATTAAACAAAAAAAAATAAATGTGGAATTCAGTAGAAGAAATTAAAGTAAGTATTAATAATAATTTTAATTTATTAAAATGATATTAGAATTTAAATGGTACTTATTTATTTACTAAAAACAATGATCCAAAAGATGAAATATCAATTATAATAAATCATTTAAGAAATAGAAAATATAAAAATAAATTAAATAAATTTAATTCTTTACAATCAAATAATTCAATAGATTCAAAAAGAAAAAAAAATATATCAATCTCACTTAATAATTCCCTTAGACCTAAACAATTTGGGAAAAGTTTTTTACAACCTAATTTCTTATTGTCAAATGAAAATAAAATTTTAGATGAAATAACAAAAGTGGATGTTAATGAAGTTTTAATTGGTCAAAGAAGACCTAGTGATTTATCAAATTCTAAAAAGAAAAAAAGAGTTTATTCTTCGATTGGCAATTATAATGATTTTACTAAAATTATTAAACCATCTTATTATATTAGATCTACTTCTAATTCTTTAAATAACTCTTTATCTGAATTAAAATATTTGAAAAAAGAATTAAATAAAAATTCAAAATTTAAAACAAAAAATAAATTAAAGATTTTCAAAGTTGAAAGTGAATATAGAAGTGTCATTGATGAAAATAAAAAAAATATAATTAAAAGAAATGATAAAAAATTTAATCCTTATTTAAATTCTAAAAATTTTAATTCATTAACAAATAATAATAGTAAAAGAGATAATAATTTTAGAAAAAGTTTAAATAACGAAAAAAGAAAATTAAATTTAACAACAACAAACTTAAAAATAGATAATAGTAAAGGAATATTAGAAAAATTAAAAAGACCAAATAATATTAAATATAGATTTCCAAAAAATGAAATCGAAAAATACAGCAACGGATTTTTAATATCATCTTAATTTTTTTTTTATTTATTATATTTAAGACATTTATGATTTTATATATAAAATATAATAATTTCTTTGATTTTTGAAATTTTTATTTTATTAATAATTATTGTCTTTGATATTGATTTTTTACATTTTTTTCTTTATTAATTCTCCTTTCATATTAAATTTTTCTTATATTTATTGACTTTGAACTCATTGTTCAATCAATTTTTTCTTTTCCCTTCACTGAACTTTTTGTTGGAAAGTGCATTGTTTCCATACAAATATTTCTTTGATTACCAAACCAAATTCTTTTATTAAAAAAAATATTAGGTTGAGATAATGATTTATTTATTTGTTTATCTTGTTTAATTTTTGAAATGAAAGGTATTTTTTTAAAACTTTTTTCTTCATTTATATTTTGTAATTTATTGATTTTTTCATTTCGACTTATTTTAAATTGCTTTAATTTATCATCTAATTCTTGTTTTTCCAATTGTTCAATATATAATTTTTTCTTTGATATTGTTTCATTTTCTCCTGCATTTTGTTTTAATACTTTCCATTTATCAATATTATTTTTCATTTCAAAATTATCTTGATATCGATTATAATTATTATCAAAAGTTATTATATCATATCCTCTTTTATCTATTTCAATATATTTTCTATAATCACAATAATTAATATTTTTTTTCTTTTGAATTTTATAATTTTGTTCATCTTTTAAGTGATAATAATCTTCAAATTGAGTTTTAATTTTATATTTTCTTAATTTATTTGATTTTTCTTCATCTTTTTTTTTTAAAGTTAAGGTATCATATACTTTCATATTAATTGGATTATATAATTGACCTCTGAAAGGAACGTTACTTTCTTTATTTACACTTTTATTTTTTATTTTATTGTCAATTATATTTAATTCTTCATTATAAAATTTATTATTAATGAAATCATAATCTTTGGTATTATTTAATTTATTTAAACAAGTTATTTTTGCAATATCTTTGTCAATTTTTTGTTTTTCTTCATCAAATAATTTATATTTATTATTTATAATATCATAATCTTGATTTAAATATGATTTTGTTAAAATAGGTTTTTGTTTTATTTCACTTTCTATATATTTTGGTCTTTGGTTTGGATGAATAGGGTTATGCTTATTTAAAGATATATTTGAAATTATATTATATGGTACATTTGTATCTGGAGGAACATTTCTTTGTTTTTTTTCTTTTATTTCTTCAATATAATTTAAATCTTTTAATTTATTATCTAAATTTATAATATGAAAAGTTTGTTCATATTTTAATTGTCTATCTAAATTTTTAGCTAAAGTATTTTTTAAATTAATATCTTCGTTTTTTCTTATTTCATTTTCTTTATTAATATCAGTATATTTTTGAATGATTGGATTAAAATCATTATCTTTCAGTAAAACCTGTTTATTAGTTATATAATCTGGTTTTCGATTAAATTGCCATTCTAAAGTTTTTTTATTGTATTCATAATTTTTTAAAATATTTGCCCAACTTTGATCACCATTAAGTTTAAAAGGAAAATTTTCTTTGTACATTTATTTAAAAAAATTAAAATTTATTTTTCGAAAAAAAAATAAAAAGTTGAAAATCATTATAAAAATAATTTCATTCAATAAATTAAATAAAATTGTTAAATAATGTAAAAACTAGAATTTAATGAAAAAAATTTGAAACTATTCTTTATTTATCTTTCCCAATCAAATATTTGTATCTTTTTTTAACATATCTTGGAACAATTATAAATAATATTTCATTAATATTTCTTTATTAATTTATAAATTTAAATTTAGTTATGGAATCTCAAAAACCACAAACACTTAAGCAATCAGAAAATAATTTTCCTAAATTTTTTATATGTTACAACATAATCCTAACTTTTATAATATCATTAGCATTTTATAAACAAAGTTTAGGAGGATGTAGTGCAGCAGAATATGAATGTTTAAAAGGAATAAATTTAGAATTTTTATATCAAAAAAAAAATCAATGTTTTTATTCTGCTTTTATAATTTCTATTTTAATTCTATTGTCTATACATAAAGTAATTTCTTTTTTTACTTTAATTCCAATTTTTTTGATTTATCCTATTTTATTCCTTTTTAATCAAGGTTATGACTTTAATCATCATGGATCTTATAATACAATAGGATTTATTGTTATTATTATTATTACAATTTCAATGTTAGAAATATCTTTTTTAATTTATAAATTAATAAAAAAAAAGATGTATAAACAATTAATTATTGTTTGTATAATATTTTTAACTCCTTTTTTCTCATTTCTAATTTTTGGTTTTTTAAGTTGTAAAAATTGGACAAAAGGAATAGGAGATATTAAAATAATAAATAATAAAGAAAAAGATGCTTGTCACATAAGAGAACCAAAATTTTGTACAATAAATATATTTGATAAATGGTTTGATTTGAGTAGATTTATGACATGTGAAAATAAAGCAAATGACAGAAAAATTTTAGAAACATTTGCTAAAAATGTTAAAGATCAAAATTATTCTATTTTTGTATACCCTGATACAAGAAAATATAATTTTGAAAATGATAGTAAAGTTGGAATTTTTCATTTTAAAGTGTTAAATGAAATTGAAAGTTTAAATCTAACAAAGGATAAAAATCCAGAAGTTATTGTTGAATTTGATAAAAATAATAAAGGAACAATAAAAATAAATATTACTCCAAATGAAACTTTAATAAAAATAAGAAGAGAAAAAGCAAAGAATCACAAAGTTAAATTTGAAAATATATTATTTATATATATAGATGCAATATCAAGAAATCATTTTAAAAGAAAATTACCAAAAACAACAAAATTATTAGAAAAATATCTTCCAGTGAAAAATCAAAAAATAAAAGTATTTCAATTTATGAAATATTCATCATTTAAGGGAACAACACAAGAAAATTTAACACCAATGTTTTTTGGAAATTCTTTAGAATCTGAATCAGGAGTTTCAATAATAAAGTATTTAAAAGAATATGGTTTTATAACTTCAGGGACAAGAAATATATGTCATAAAAATCAATTTGATTTACAAGGTTATAAAACTAAAAATATACATTTTGAATCATATGATCATGAAAACTTTGCTATGATGTGTGATCCTAATTTTTCAACACCAGATTTTCCTTTTTCTATCTTGAAAGGTATTTATTCACTTTTTAGAAGATGTTTATATGGAAGAGATACTTTTGAATATATATTTGATTATTCTATGAAATTTTGGGAAGCTTATAAAAATGAAAGAAAATTTTCTTTTATTTCTTTTATTGATGCTCATGAAGGTACTATGGAAGCTGTTCAATATATGGATACTTATTTTTATAATTATTTAAATAATTTTATTCATAAATATTATGATAATAATACTGTGATTTTTATTGCTAGTGATCATGGAGGAAATATGGTTAGTATTCATGATTTTATTTATAGTGAAGATTTTCAATATGAAAAAACTTTAGGAACTTTTTTTTTATTATTTCCTAGTGATAATGATGATTCATATGAGAATAATTTGAATAATAATCAACAAGTTTTTATCACTCCTTATGATATTCATGATTCTATTATTGATTTTATTAATGGAGATGTTGATTATTTTTCTAAAAAAGGAATTTCTGTCATTAGAACAATAAATGGTTTAAAAAGAAGTTGTAAAAATTATCAAGATGATTTTGATGATTTGAAAAAATATTGTTCTTGTATTAATTATTAAAATACATTATTTTTTATATTTTTTAAAATATTAAATATTAATAAATCAAGTTTGTAAGTTATATAATTGATTTTTATTTTTTTGTTTTTTGAAATCAGAAATAAATAAATTCGTTTGAATATAAAATTAGATTTATCAAACCCAATTAATTTAAATATGTTTACAAATAATTATTATATAGACATAAAATATATGACAATGCGTTAAAAACATTATTAAAAAATTTGACATTTACATGAAACACTCTTTTTAGGTATATCTCTTGTAGTATTTAAAAAATTATATCTTTTATAACTTTCAACTTCAATAACTGTAATTAATAATTTATCATTAAAATTAACACGTCTAACTTGTTTTTTATTTATATTTTTTGAACTAAAATGTCCTAAACTTTTCCCACTAATTCCACTTATTGCACTTTCATTTAATTTTTCTTTTTCTTTCTCTTCTTTTTTAATATTATTATGAACTTCATTATCAAAAGTTAATTTTTTATTCTCTTTTTTTGGAGAAGCTTTTAATTTTTTAAAAGAAGATGAATTTACTTTTGGTCTTTTTCTATCATTTTGAGTTGTTTTTGGAGTATATGAATGTTTTATTGAATTTAATTCTAATTCATTTCCTTCTTTTTGATATTTTCTATCATTATTAGAACGAGATGTTTTGGGAGAATCTAATAAAGTTGACATTAAATCTTTTTATTTATTTTTTTTATAAAATATTCAAATTCAAAAGTATTCTTTTCAAAAGTTAATAATTATAATTTAAAATCTAATTATATCAGTTAACTTGAATTAAATAAAATATATTATTGATACATTATTAATTGAATTTTCAATTATTGAAAAATAAAGGAAATTGATTTAAATTTTTAAAATCATAATTAAATTAATATAAGTGTGTTTTACATTATTTATATTATTATTATATTTATAAAAAATTGAAAAAATTCGAATACATATTTTTTATTTATAATAATTATATTTTTTGAATCTAATAGATTTGGAGATTTCAATTGTTTTATAAAATAAGAAACTTAAATTAAATTAGAAAACGGATTCTTTTTAAATGAATTCCTTATATATTTTATTTGAAGATGTGTTTGTTGTTTTAAAATAATAATTTGAAATTTATTAAATTTTTTCTTAAATATCTTTATTCTATATTAAACAAAATTTGGAAGAAGAAAAGAATTTAAATAAATCTAAAAAATATTACTTTTAATATAATCTGAATGATTTAAATGTTTTATTATTTTTATTTCTACTATTTCTTCATATATTGTTTTAATAAGAGAAAAATATTGTAATTTAAAATTTTTCTTTATTTTTTTATATTTAATTTAAATTATTTTAATTGATGTATTATATTATATTTCTTTTTTTTGTTAAACAATTATAAGGAGAAAAAATGCGTATTTTTATATCATTTTTTTAATAATAATGACCAAAATTGTTATAATTAATTTACTTGTTCAATTATAATAATTTCTTCTTTCATTAATCTTAGGTCTAAAATGATATAATTATTCATTCGTTTTTTACTTAATAAGAGGATAGACTTTATATATAAAAAGACAAACTTTTAAAAAGTAAATTTTAAACAATATTGTTTTAGAATTTACTTAAATTAAATAAAAATTATTTCCAAAATAGTAAAAAAAAACAATTTTTTTTCCTTTTTTTTTATAAAACAAAAATAAAAAAAATTTATAAATTAAAATACCTAAAAAAACTTAAAAAAAATGAAAAATGATAATCCTCAAATTTTAATTAATTCTCAAAATCCAAATAAAATATCAATACCAATAACAGATTCTCAAATAAATGAATCAAATGAATCAGAAAGTAAAAAAGAAGATTCAAAATATAATTCAGGAAGATGGACAGAAGAAGAACATAAAAGATTTTTAGAAGGGATTTTAATATATGGAAATGAATGGAAAAAAGTTCAAAATGTTATTAAGACAAGATCTTCTACTCAAGCTCGTTCTCATGCACAAAAATTTTTCCTTAGAATTAAAAAAGATTTAAAGTTTCATCCTTCTGTAAATAATTATAATTTGAATTTAATTTCTGATGATAATCAAATTGGAGATAATTTTTCTATTAAGTATTTCTTTGATATTTTAAATGAAAATGAAGAAAATAAATTTAATTTGAAATATAGAAAATTGAATAATGAACAAAAAGAAAAAATTTGGAATTTTGTTTCTAAATTTCCTAGTAATATTACTAAAACAAATGAGGAAAAAAATAATAAATTAACAAATAATAATATAAAAAATGATATTGAAATTGTAATCAATGAAAAAAATACAAAGAAAAAAAATAAACAATTATTATTTAATATTGTTAAAGATTATTCTATAAGAGAGAGAATTAATTCAAAAAAGAAAATAAATGATATTAAAATAAATGAACATATTAAAAAATCAGAATCTAATTCAACAAATAGTGAAAGTGATTTAATTTTTAATGGTAAAAAAAGGGAAAACGCTTTCCCTGAAATAGAAGAAATACCAAAAATTAATTGTTTTAATATTAATTTATTTGATACTAATTATGGTATTGAGTTAAATAATTGTAATAATAGTAAAAAAAGCTTATTTGGAGATATAAATGAAAATAATTTAACTAATGAAAATAATTTAGTATTAGAGCATAATTATCCGTTTTATTCAACTGATATTGAATATCAAAATTATATATATTGAAATGTATATAATTTAAAATCTTTTTAACATAACAAAAAGCATAAACTTTTTTTAAAAATATCATTATTGCAAATTAATATTTAAAAATTACATCATTTCTCCATAAAAGTTCTTGTAAATATTTATCAATAAATAATTTTAAAAATAATTTAAAACAATTTCAAAAAAAAAAAATTAAAACAATTTTCATTAAAATATTTTTAATTTAAATGACTTCTAATTGAAGAAAATTTTATTTAAAAAACAATTTTTTTACTTAAAAATAAAAAAATATACATTAATTAAATTCATTATTTTCTCAAATATTTATAATAAATTATAAAATACAAAAATTATTATTTTGTATTTTTTAATCCAAGTATTACATTGAAATGAACTTTTTTTAAATTTTCTAAATTTCCAAAAACACTTTCAAAATTCTGAGCATTATTTAATATTCTTTGAGCAAATTTAATAATTTCATTTTCATTTTTTTGACTAATCCAAATTAATCTCCTTAAAAAATATTCATTAAAATATTGTTCTTTATTAATTTGTTCACAAATTTTCATTCCTACAAATATAGTAGAAGCAGCAATTAAACTTTTTTTCTTTTGCATTAAGATATAATCATGACAATTCATCTTAGCTAAATAAAGAGAAACACATTTTAATAAATTTACCATATTTTCAGTATATAATTTATTTACTAAAACACTTAAATCTTTATTTTTTTCTTTTCTTTCTTCAAAAGTATATTCAAGTAATATTTTACTATTTATATGATAATTATTATTTTCAACAAAGAAAATTTCTTCAATATATAAATTAATAAAATCCCAAATTGAAGGAAATCCAAAAGTATAATCTAAAAATTTCATAAATTCTTCTTCTTTTTTTTTAATTTCTTCACAAGATAATTTCCCATGAGCAATTTTTTCTTGAATAACTTTTAATCTCAAAGGATAAATATCTTGATATTTACTTGCAATAAACATAGAAACAATACCAATTAAATGTAATTCTTGAGGTAATAAAATTATATTTTTTTTTTCACATTCTTTAAAATATCTATCCATTATATTTACACTTTCAAAAAAAGTACTTTCATCACATTTATAATTTGATAATACTTCAATCATCCAATCTACCATTCTTGTTCTCATTTTATCTGTTATTTTATGATAAGATAAAAAAGATTCATTTATTTTTTCTTCATCAAATAAAGATTTTAATATTGATTCCGAATAATCAATTCTTACTAATTTTGATAATAATCTTTTATATTCTTCTTTTTCAAATTTATTTTTTTGAGATAATGATATGTTAATGTAAAAGTTTTCTAAATTAATTGATGAATTTTCAGTTTGAATAACATATGATGAATTTGAATTTGATTTAGTTAAATTTGAAACTAATATTGTATTATTTAAATTTCGAGTTAAATTATATGAACTATAATTATCTCTAGTAAAAAATTTTTCTTTTTCATATATTAATTTATTCATTCTTATTTGTGGATTATTCTTATTCTGATAATGATTTTTTAAAGGATAAATTTTTTGTTTGTTGATTGAATTTTCGCGGGAAGAATTTAATGAATTATTTTTAATTATATTGTTTATTCCTAAAGATTTTCTATTATATATTATTGATGGGATTCTTCTAACATTCATATTCTGAAAATTTAATGAATTGTTATTTAACTTTACGTATATAGACATTGTTATTTATAATCTTTTTTTTAAATAGGTTTAAATAAAATGAAGATCAGATTCTGTTCTTAATTTAACGGAATAATGAGCAATTATTTTTTTTAATTATTACAATAATTAATTTAAATTAAAAATAATTAATTCTATTTTTTTAAATAAAAAGTTTTAATGACAAGATAAAAAATAATATTTCAAAAAAAATTTTATTTTTCCTTTATTTTATTCAAAAATCTATAAGCTTTTTCAACTAAACTTTTAAAATTTTTTTTTCTAGTTTTACTGAAATGATTTAATATTTTTGTGTTTGATTCTTTATGTTTTTTTAATTGTTTTATTTGAATAAAAGAAAATATTCAGCTTCCTAGTTTTCTAAATTGTTTTTATATTTAAAATATTTATAAAGCATTTCAGGGAATTAAATCATAGCAAATTTTAATTAATAAAAAAAATAAAGTGTAAGTCACAAAAAAAAATTTAGTTTTTAGATTCAAATAAATTTAAAAAATATAAATTTTAATAAATAAATTAATTCAGGTAATTTATATATGATATAGTACTTTGATATCCAAACCTTATATTGAAAAAAAATTTCAGGAAACTTAAATTTAAAATTAATAAAAAAAAAATATTAAATAAAAAGAACTAATATTTAATAATATTAAGTTAGTTTTTTAATTATAAAAAAAACAATATTGGACAAAATTAAAGAATTCAAAAGAGTAAATAAAGTAAATAAAATTTAAGAGAGTAAATAGAATTAATAATAAATAATAAGAAATAAATTAGTTTGATAATTAATAGGATGAATTTTCTTCTAACCAATATCTTATAAATTATAGGAAGTACTTTTTATTACGACAATAAGAAATAAAAAATATCTCAATTTAAAATGAAAATATTTCTAATAGATTGACAATTAAAAATTATTTTTACAAATAAATTAATTATTGAGTCTCATTAATAATTTTATAATATTTTAATCTATTTATTAAAAATGTTCATAAAATTAATTATAGATTTTAGTTTTGCTTAATTTTAAAACAAATACTTATTCAGAGGTAATCACAAAACAAAAATCTTATTTTTTTTAATATATAATTAAAGAATTAAAAATTATTGAACAACTTTTTATACACATTTTTAAATAGCGTTTTTAGCATTATTTAATTAAATTATAATTAAATATTTAAATTTAATAAATAATCAATATAATAAAAAATTTATAAATGAATAATGGTATAAAAAGTCGAAATAAAAATATAGAAAATCAATATCAGAATAATTCTCCAAATAACAAATCTAAGGATATAAATTTAAATTCTCAAATACCTCTTTTTTATGAAAATCCAAATTTTTCAAAAGAAAAAAGAAAATTAACTGCATATCAAAATTTTCAGAAATTACTTTCTCCATATAAAGAAGATAATAATATAAATTCAAAATATAGTGATACAATATCTTCAAAGAAAACAAAATTTGAAAGTAAAAAAAATTCAAGAGTTCTTTCTCAAGAAATAATAAAAACTGATCAAATGCCTTTAAATCTTAATAAAAAAAGTATTTCACATAAAACTTTTTATGCAAATAGTATATATCATATGAACGAATATGGATTAAATAAAATAAATTTACCTCCTAATCCTCCTAAATTATTACATAGACTTCCACCTAAAAAACAAGATATTTTAGGAAATATAAAACAACAAATTGATAAATTAAAAGGAGAATTATCAACTCATGAAAATAAAGAAAAAGAAAGAAAAAATAAAAGCAATAAAAATCTAATATATGTTAATAATTATAATTTAATTCCCTCATTCCAAACTTATCCAAATTTACAAGTAGATAATAATTATTTAAATATTGATAATTCTCACATAAATAATGATGATTTAAGATATATTATCAATGAACATAATGAAAATATTCAAAACATTATTAATAATAATGATAATGAAGATTTAATTGAAATAATTTATAGAAATAATAATTTTAATTTTCAAACTACTAATATTAATAAATCTAATGATGATATTAAATACAATTTAATTAAGAATGAAGATTCTCAAAATATTTATAATTCTATTGTTAATAAAAGTAATGATATAAAGATTAATATAAATAATAATAACAAACTTAAAAAAAATAATAAAGATACTTTAGCAATAATTTATAATAATATATTAACTATGAAAGAAAAAATAAATCAAAATAAAGGAAATTCTGAAATTATTAACAATGATATAGATGAGAAGAAAAAAGAAAGAAAAAATAAAAGCAGTCATAATATTATTAAAATTGATAATATGAATATAGATATTAGAAATAATGTTAACGCAAATAAAAAAAATATTCATAATAATAACAAAGATAATTATTTAAATACAATTAATATTACTAATAACATTCCAAAGAATTATAATCGTATAAATAATTTAAAAAATGAAGAAAATAATTCATACTTTAATTATAAAACAGATAATAACATTCAAAATAACGTAAATAAAGTAAATAAAAATACAATCCAATTTAGTAATAATCTAATTAATCATTATATAAATGATGATGTTAATGATAATAGAAATATTAATTCAAATGATATCAATGAAAAAAATGCTATTAATGATTTAAATATTATAGGAAAATATAAGAATGAAAATTCAGATAATGTAATTATGGAACCTAATTTTATTTTGAACTTTGAGAAAAATAAAAATCAAAAATCAATCAAAAATAATAATTCAAATAATAATAATCAAAAACAAATTAATGATATAAAACAAACAAACCAAAGAAACAAAGTTAACAACAAAAAAGCTGATGAATTCAATGAAAAAAAAAATGATAACATTAACACTGATAAAAGTAACAGACAAATATTATTGAAAGAAAAATTAAAAAGTATGAGTAAAGAAATTGAAGAAATTAATTTTTCTCCAAAAAATAATGATAAAACAAATAATAATGAAGCTAAAAAAAAAAGAGAGTATATTCAAAACAATAATACAACAAAAACAAGTGTTTTTCAGAATTATAATAAGAATGCAAATATTTATGATAATTCTAATATAAAAAATAATTCAAAAGACTGTAAGAGCACTAATAGTAGAGATTTTGAAAATATAATTAATGACCTAAATAATGAATATAATATTTTTAATGATTCAAAGAATAATACCAAAAATAATACTAAGAATGAAAT
>JAEEGK010006814.1_pt1 | contig 27380 bp, 10 predicted proteins | sample 8958771 | NCBI WGS metagenome assembly JAEEGK01 (sample SAMN16246547, study PRJNA631951) | gut metagenome | biome: gut microbiome; feature: rumen; material: SC-attached | host: Bos | place: Iran: Karaj | collected 2018-10 | reverse complement strand
ATTTAAATTATATAAAAACTTATAATTTTTTTTATCCATAAAAGCCAAAGGAGAAATTTTTAATTTCATTAAACATTTAATCGTATTTTGCCTTTCTAAATCAGGTAAATTATTTTTTTTATTACGTTTTTTAGGTGTTTTTGGAATAATAGGTGTTAAATTTTTTTCATCATTTTTAATATCTTTTAATAAAAATATTTTATTATTATTATTTTTCACATTAATATTATTTTTCTTTTGAATATTACTAATATTATTTTCAATACTATAATTATTATTTAAACTTTTACTAAATAAATTATTATTTTTATTTTTTTTTCTATGTTTAAATTCTCTAATAACCATGTCATCATCAGAATTTTCACATGAATTTGGATCACTATTTAATTTAATATTTTTTTCTTTATAATATTCATCATAAAAATTGGTAAAAATCGGAGAATTTAAAAAAAAATTTTTATTAATATTAATATTAATAATATTATTATTACCTTTCAAAACTTCATCATAATTAACATAATTATAATTTGAACTATTAGAATCATTAAAATTATAAATATTAAAATTAATATTGTCATTATTATCATTATTATATAATAAATTAAATTCGTCATTTGAAGGATTTTCTAAAGAAAAATTTATTAATGTTAATAAAGCATGATAATTTAAACCAATCGGAAAAGCAATTTTTAATGGAAATCCATCGAAAGGTAATAATTTTTGAGAAATTGTTGATTCTAATTCAGCAAATTTTTTACTAGTAAAACTTAAAATGTGAATTAATGGAAGAAATTCTGACATTTTTAATGGAAAATCTTTTGAAATCCAACATGTAATATTTAATTGTTTTTTTTTAATTTTTATGTTTTTATTTTTAATACTATCAAATGAAATGTTACTATCATTAAAATCTGTGTTTATAATATTTTGTTTAATGTTAATGTTAATTTTATTATTATTATTTATATTATTTAAATAAATAATGTTATTATTATTATTATAATTTTCATTATTATTATTATTATTTAAATTATTATTATTATTATTTGAATTATTATTATTAATATTCGCTGATGAATTTTTATTTGAAATAGAAATTGTATTTAATTTTTTATATTTTTGTGATTTTAAATCAAAAAAACCAAAATTATTAAATTTATTCAAACCATAATTAAAATAATCTTCAAAATTAATATAAAAAACATTATTATCATCACTATTATTACTATTATTAGAATTATTACTATTATTTAAATCATTATTTTTAATAATTTCTTTTTGAACATAAGCTGTTCCACTAATTTTAACTAATCTACAATCATAATTTAAAATATTTTTTTTTTCATTAGTAAATTCAAATCCACTTAGAAACCATTTGTTTTTAACAATTCCTTCTTTTAAAAGTTTATTAACTTTTTTATTTTCATCTTTATCGCTTAATAAATGTTCTATATAATCATAAGATATTTTATTAATATGATCCATTTTAAATATCTTTTTTTCTTCTTCATTTATTAAAATAGAAAAATTTTCATTTTTTTTATTTTTTAAATTCATATCAATTTTCATATTTCCATTTAATTTTGAAATTTTATAATTATCAACATTATTATTAATTGAAGAAAAAATATTTAATAAATTACTATCGAAATTTAATTTCAAAGTCATTGAAAAATTTGGAATAGTTTTAATTAAATTAAAAAAAATTTCTTTATTTTTTCCCCATTCGAAATATTTTTGTTTTTTTTTAGAATTAACAAGAATTTTTAATATTTTATAATTTTTAATTTTCAATGCATATTCTAAAGGACTTAAACAATTTTCATAACTAATTAAATTAATATCTGCATTGTTATCACAAAGAACTTGAACGACATCTATTAAATTTTTTTTAATCGCTAATAATAAAGGTGTATTATTATTAATATCACATTCATTAATATCAGAATAAATATTAAATAAATTATTATAAGGCTGAAGTAATTTTGTTATTAATCGTAAATTATTTTCAAAAACAGCTTGATGCAATTGATATTCTTCAATGTCAAAATTTTTACTTCCTATGTTATCAAGAAATAAATCGAATTTATTTAATAATTTATTTTCGATATTAATATTTTTTTTAAAAAGAAAAAACTTTTTTTTTATTAAAATCCATAAATTTTTTAAAAACAAAAAAAATTCTTTTGATTGAGTATTATAATTTTTTATAACTTTTATTAAATTATTACAAAAATCAATTTTATTTTTTATTATAAAATTTTTGTTTTGAATGTTTTGTTTTAAAATTAAAAAAGTTGTGTAAAAATTTTTTATTCGTTCATCTTTTGGAATATATGAAGGTGGTAAATAAAATAAATTTGAATTTTTAAATATTTGATATTTTTTTTTATTTGATTGAATATATTCAATTTCATTGTAATTATTTGAATTGTTGTATATTGATGAAAATGAAGTTGTTCTAATGTGAGTTTCTAAATTAATTTCATTTTTATATTTTAAATTAAATAAAAAATTAAAATTTTTTAATATTTGATTTATTTCATTACTTGAAACTTTATTTTCATTCATTTATTTGTTGATTGTTTTATTTTTTTTAATTTTTATTGGAAAATAATAAAAATATAAAATAAAATTATATTTTATTTTAAAATTTAAAAAATAAATTTAAATAAATTATTAATATATAAAATTTATAAATAAATAATATTCATATTATTTATAAAAATATATTAATAATTACTTATATATAATTATTATTTTATTATTATTATTAAAAAATGAAAAAATTAATTTTCTTTATCATCAAAAGAAGAACCACTTTCACTATTATTATATTTATTAATATTATTTTCTTCTTCTTCTTCAATTTCAACTTTTTCCATTTTAACATTAACATTATTATTATTATTTTTTTTATTTCCTCCAAACGAAATTAATTTACTTAAATCTTCATCACCTTCTTCATTTTTAACATATTTTCCATATCTAAAAATACCTTTAATTTTCTTTCCATTTTTATAATAAATTCCATTTCCATGTTGTTTATTATTAACCCATTCACCTTCATAATAACAATCTTTATTCCAAATAAATTTACCAAAACCATCTTTTTTATTATGTTTATATTCTCCTACATATTTCTTTCCATTGCTCCATTTAAATTCACCTTTACCATTCATTTGATTATTCTTAAATTCTCCATTGTATTCTCGCCCATCTTTCCAAACAAATTTTCCATTTCCTTCCATTTTATTATCTATAAAATTCCCATTGTAAATCGAACCATTTGAAAAAATGTATTTTCCATTTCCATTTTTTTTCCCATTTTTAAAATTTCCTTCATATTTTTCATTTTTATTATTTGAATTAAATGTTTCTATTCCATTTCCCGTTGGCAAATCATTATTAAATTCACCTATATAAGTTATTCCATTTTTTAATACTAATTTTCCTTTCCCATTTGCAACACCGTTTAAAAATTCACCTTCAAAATAATTTCCGTTTTTATCTATTAATCTACCTAAGCCATTAAATTTATCATTCACAAAATAACCTTCATATTTATTTCCTTTATCATCAATGTATATTCCATAACCTTCTCTTTTTCCATTTGAGTTCCAACTTCCTTTGTAAATTGAATTATTGTGATTGAATTTATACGCGTCTTTTGTAAATAAATTTTTTTCATTTTCCATATTTGAATTTTTTTCTAAAGGATTTAATGTTTTTTCTAATGAAATTATGTTTGTTGATAAATATTTATTTAAATCATTTATTTTTTCAGCGAAATTTTCAATATTATTATCAAAATCTTTGCTTGGATTTGGTTTTGATAATTCAGTAGAATCTATTTTTTTATTATTATTTTCACTTTCATTTTCATCATTATTTGCAAGAATTTCTTGTTTATTTTCAGCATAATAATTACCTTTTAATTTTAAACTACCGTTTGATAAATTATCATTTTGATTTGAATTATTAGAATTGTTATTATTATTATTAAATTTAATTTGTATAAAATTATTATTATTATTATCATTTTTTAATTGTTCTGATTTCATAATACTTTGTTTCATTGGATCATTTTCTATTATTTGTGGTTGATTTTCTACATCATATTCACTTCCTGGAACAGGAATACTTCCTATATCTTTTCCACAAACACAATTTATTATGTCTTGACCCATATTAATTTATTTTCAATTTTAATTTTAAAATTATTTATTAATTTTTTATTTTAATAAATATAATTTGTTTTTTATTATTTTATTTTTATTTTTTAATAAAATTTTAATTATTAATAATTATATTAAATATTAAACTTCATTTATTAATATTTATAATTTTATTTTATTTAAAATTAATTAATTGATAATTATAAAGAATATATGAATAAAAATTTATATTATAGCAATAATATAATTGAATTATAAAATATTATATAATAATTTAATATTTATATTTAAATTTTTCTTTGTTTATGAAAATATTAATAATTTTATTTAAATTCAAAATAATATGGTTGATGTATTGTTATTTATTTTTAATTTAAATTTTTATATATTTAATAACACTTAGATTTTAATTAAATTTTATATAATTATTTTTATTTTATATTATATATTTTTATTAAAAAAAAATTATTTTTTACTTTGTTCTCCAAAACCTTTATTTGCCAAAATTTCTTTAAACAAAGTAATTAAATATTTTTGCCATTTTTCCAAATCACTAATTTCTCTAATTTCCTGTAAATTATTATTTTTTTTAAAATAAAACAATATTAAATTACACATATTAGTAACAGTAACTTCTTCCCAACAATTTTCATTAGAATGAATATTATCCAAAGGAAAGGCATTTTTTAAAATATAATAATGTTCATCACTCATTTTGCTTCTTAATTTCAATAAATAAATAACTAATTCAGTCCAAATTACAATATCTCTTTGACATAATTTAATTTTATTATTTAATTCTTCGATTTTTTCACTTTGATTATTAATTTGTTTATAAACTTGTTTTAAAAGAAAATCTAAACTATATAATTGAGGAGGATTTTTTTGTTGATATTTATTTAATAAACTTTTTTGAATATTCGTATATAAAATAGTATATTTTTCCAATTCTTTTAAATCATGTTTTTTTTTTTGATATAAATTAAAATGGTCATTGATAACATTTATATAATTTTGAAAATTAATAGGATCTTCAATGCTACATTCAATTTGATATTCAAAATGTTCATTTAATCTTCTTACTAATTGATTAGTAATAAATAAAATAGCTTCCATATTATTAGTTTGTATTCTATATCTTCCAGCGTTTTTTGATACGATAATTGTAACATCACTTTTATTAGGATATATAAATGTTATTATATGTTGTTTTGATTTTATTAATTCAGAATCAACATAATCATTTGTTAAATCTTTAAATATTTCAGGAATTGTTAATTGCGATTTATTAGTATTTAAAGTTATTTTATATTGCGCATTATCTTTACGATTTTCATTAGAAACTCGTAAAAATAATGTCAAAGGCAATTCTAAAGAAAAACTCGTTGATTGAAAAGTTTTTTCATTTTTTTCTTTTATATAATAAGTAGCATATATGTCAACATTAGTAAAAGTAGGATAATATTTTTCAATGACTCTAAAACTAATTGTTTTTTTAATAATATTATTTTTTTGTGTCAAAGAACTTATAATAAAAATAGGATCATCACATATAACATTATAAGGCATAGTTACATTAACTCTAATGTCATTTGCTTCTTTTCCATCAAAAGAAAATTCTAATGTAACTTGTCCACGTAAAATTTTACCATAATTATCTTTATAAAAAATTTTATCTCCCGGTTCATCATCATAAAATACATTATCATTAACTTCTGCTGAAATAGTTAATGAAAAATCACTTTCTGCAACAACACCTTTATTATAATTTTCTATAGTTTGTTGTAATTTTTCTGATTCTTTTATTAAAACTTCTTGATCAATTTGTTTAGATTGAATAATTTTATTATTTTTTATAGGTTCCATTCCTAAATAATTTACATTTAATTGTCCATTGTCACTTAATGTACAAATTAAACCTTTAATATGATTAAATTCACCAAAATCAATAAAAATTGGAGCGTAATTTAATTTAAATGCCCAAACGAGATTAATTCCTTTATAAATTAAAACATGATTTTGAGTAGATGAAATCATACACATTAAATCAAAAATATTATTTAAAACATATTTTTCATCAGTTATATTATAAACTTTAAATGTCAATGGTTCAAAATCTAATTTTTTTTGATATGTTAATTTACCTGATTCATCTATTAAATTCAACATTGTTTCAGATAATAAAACACATTCTTCTTTTTTATTTAATAAATTATATATAGTTTCCATTTTAATTACCAATTCACCTAAAATTACTTTCCATTGATGATAAATTTGTTGACTTGAAGTTTTTGAATTATTCGCACTTATTTTTTTAGTAGCTAATGTATTATAACTATAACATTCAACTTCATATGCAGTATTAGTTATAACAAAACTATCTTTTCTATTTATAAATCCAATTTGACCTGGAAAAATTACTTCACTAAATTGAACTAAATTTATAAATGAATCTTGTTCATAAATTGATATCGCCCCATCTATTGATTGAATAAATACTACATCGTAATTTCTTTCACCTATTTGACCTCGACAAAAATTATGTCCATTTCTTTTTAATTTATGATCATAACAATTTTTTATATTTGTTGATGATTTTAAATTTGAAATTTGAGCTACAAAAAATTTTTTACTTTGTAAAATTCCTAATTGAAGTTGATTAGAATTCATTATGTAATTCCCTAATTGAATTTGAAGAATTGGCTCTGGATAATTTTTTTCAAATAAAAGATTTTCGGAATTGTTTATTCCAAATTGTGGTTCAAATATACGTAAATTACCTTTCATTGAACTTACACATATTTTATTTATGTTATTTGGGTCATTATCTACATTTCCTATTGTTATGCAATTATTATCAAATTCTTCTTCGTAACCTTTTGAAACTGTTGTTGACCAAAATTCTTTTGTTGAAAATATTGACATTAATTAATATTAAATAATATAATAATTTTTTTAATATAATAATATTTAAATTATTATTTATTAAATAATATAAAAAAATCATTATTTGTTAAATAAAAAAAAAATTATTATTATTATTTATTATTGATTGATAATTAATTGTTTATTTTTTTTATTTAATTTATATTGTTCTTCTAATATATTTATTTTTTTTCTTAATCTATTTATAGGTTCTAAATAATTTGGAGCTGTTTGAAATAAATTATTTTTTGCTAATGAATTATTATTATAATCTATTGTTTTTGAATTAAAAAAATTTCTATTATTTATTAAATCATTATTATTATCAAAATCATTATTATTTTCTTCAATTGTAATTAATTGTTCATTATTAAAACTTGAATTATTATTTGTAGGAATATTAATTAAATTTTGATTGTTTTTGAAATTATTCGGTATTGGAGGTTTATTAATATTTTTTAATTTTATTTCTTCATTATTGATGTTTTGATTTTTTTTTATATTATTTTGTAATACATTATTTAATAGTAAATCTTCGTATTGATTTGATTTTAAATTATTAATAGGAAAATTAAATTTATTTAAATTTATATTATTATTTGGTTCAATAATTTTTTTATATTTAATAATATCTTCAATTAAATTTTTATTATCTTTTAATAATTTTTCAAAAAAAATTTTTATTGTTTTTATTGCATAAGTTGTAGATATTTCATTTTTATTATTTGAATTATTTTCATCAAAATTAATATGAATAATATTTTTAATATTAATATTATCATTTAAATTTAAAATATTTATAATATGATTAAATCCTTCAAAAAATTCTTTAATAATTTTTTTATTTTTATTATTTTCAATATTTAGGTCATTAATAATATTATCTTTTTCATTTATATTTTTAGAATAATCATTTTTTAAATTATTAATAGAAATGTCATTTTCTAAATTCATATTATTTTTAATTTTTTCAACTTCAAAATTATTTTTATTTTGAAGAGTTTTGATTTCTTTTTCTAACGTATTTAAATTATTATTTAAATTTTTTATTTCATTTTTTTGATTTTCAATTGTATTATTTAAACGATTAATTTCTTCTTTGTATTTATTAACATCAGAAAATAATTTAATATTTTCATTTTTTAATTCATTTTTTAAATCACTATTAAAAAGTTCATTATTTAAAGAAGAAAAATTATTTATTTTTTCATTAAAATTTAATATATTATTATTATTATTTTCATTAGATTTAATTATATCATAATTATTATTACTATTATCAATATTATCATTGATATTAAAATTATTTAAATTTATTTTATTTTTATATTTTTCTAAATCTAATTTATATTTATTTATCAAATTATCAATTTGATTTAAATAATTTTCTTCCATTTAATTAATTTTATATTATAATTAAAATTAATTAAAATAAATTAAAAAAAATATAATTTAAATTTAATTTATATTTTATGAAAAACACATTAACTAAAAATTAAAAATTTATTATAAATATAAATAATTATTTATTTATTATTATTTAAAATTATGAGATTAAGGTCAATTACTTTGTATAATGAAGAGGAATTTGATAATTTTTTTTCAAATCCAACAAATATTTCAAATAATATTATTGAGGAAAATTCCGAAGATGATTTAAATTCAAATGAATCAGATGAATTTGACGAATTAAGATGCAATTCCAATTATCAATTAAAAGAAATTCCAAAAACTTTAAAAGAACTTGAAAAAATTGATGAAGATAATTTATTTAATTTAATAGAAAAAATGAATAAAGAATTAAATAAATTAAAAAATAAAAAACAGAAAAAAATATTTTATATTAATTTTGATAATAAAAAAGAGAAAAGATCAAATTCAGTTAATTATTATTTTAATATTGATGAAACAAATTTTAATCAAAATTTAAATGATTCTTTTATTTCAATGCATAATGAAAATTATTCAAATTTAAGTTTAAATTCAAGTACGGAAAATTCAATTGATTTGAACATTAATGATTTTGATTATGATAATTTTATTATGCAAAACTTAAAATGTTTTGATGAAAAAATAAAACTTATTGTGATTGGTGATGAAAAAGTAGGAAAAACTTTATTTTTAAATAAAATTGGAATTTATGATAATTTTAAAAGAAAAAATAATTTTAACATTAATGAATATAATCCTACTGATTGTTTAGAAATAAATAAAAGTTATGTGATTGTTGATAAAAAATTAATAAAAATTGAAAGTTTTGATACTAATGTTAAAATTATAAATTCTAAAATTATTGAAACTTATTATAATTTATGTAATGGATTTATTTTTGTAGTCAGTAATGATAATATTAATAGTATAAATTTTATCGAAAATCAATTTAAAAAAATATTATTAAATTTAAATAATTTAGATAAAATATTATTTATTGTAAATGAAAAAATAAAAGATAATTTTGAGTTTATTTATAAACTCAAAAATTTATATATAAAATATAATCATGATAATATTAATAAATTTAATTATCTTTCTATCGATTTAAAAAATTTTAATTATTCTAATATAAAATTTCAAACTTTTTTAAAAAATATTATTTCAGAAAAATCTTGCTTTGATAGTGAATCTAAATTTTTCAATTTTACTGACGACGAAAATATCGAAAAAATTTTGTCAGATAGAAAAGAAAAAATTAAAGAATATATGTCAGAGAATAAATATTTAGTAGTATAATAAAGTTATTTTATGAAAATTTTAATATATCTTTTTATAAATAGATATATAGATTTATTTATTTATATATATTTATAGAAATAATATAAATTATATAATTAAAAATGAATTTACTGATAAAAAATTATTTAATAAAAATTATAAATTGATTATGTAAGCTTTTTATTGAATAATTTTGTATTTTTATAAAAATATTTATTTATTATTTTTAGTAATTATATTTGTTAATTTTATAGATTTTTATTAAATCAAAATATTTAAATTAATATCGTAAAATATTTGTAAATAGAAAATATATTTTAATTATTTTTTATAAAATTTTATAATATTTTAAATTTATAATTAGCTATAATAATTATTTAATTCTTTTTTTTTATTAAAAAACTATAAAATTTATTTATTAATGATATTTTTTTATTTATTATTATTATTATATTATATTAAATATTATATAATAATATTTTATATTATTTTTATGTAAATATTTTTTTAATTAATATTTACTATTTATTATAATAAATATTTTAATTACAAATTAAAATAATTTTAAATTTAAACAATTTTAATTTATTTAATTAATATATTAAAGATAACTATAATATTAATTAATAATATTTTATAAAAATATATTATTTATAATATATAAAAAGTACAATATTCATTTTTCATAAGAAATATATTTTTGTATCAAATATTAGTATTATTAGATTTAAAAAAAGAATAATATTTTATTAATAAATTAATAATTGTAATAATATTATTTCCAATTTCATCATTTTCTGTAGAAAAAATAAAATATTCATTATCTTTTAAAATAATAGTAAATACGAAATGTGAACTATTTTCTATATTAATAAAGTTTAATAAATAATCTTTATCTGTTATTTCAATATTTATTATATTTCTTATATCAAATTGAACTAAAGGTAAATTATTATAAACTTGACTAGAATAAATACTATTAAAATATTTAAATTGATTTTTAGTTAATTGAAAATATTTTTCAATTAATTTAAAACCATTTATTTTTGTTCTTTGAACTTTATAAATTAATCCATCATAAATAATATAATCTGTATTTATTGAATTTAATATCATATATGATAATTTAATATATTTATTTTTATTTTCATCATTATAAATTAAATTTTTATTTACTTTTGAATATTTATATTTAATTGGAATGTTAATAAAACTATTTTCATTTTGATTATTATTATTTTTATTTTGAAAAATATCATTATAATTATTATTTAATTTATTATTATAAATTTTATTTTTTCTTTCAGAAAAAGAAGAAGATTTTTTTAATTTTTTTTTATTATTATTATTTTCATTATTATTAAAAATTAATTTACTTAAATTATCTTTATTTTTTTTATAATTATTATTACTAATTCTTGGACTTGGAGTTCTATTATTAGTAGGCTTAATAATTATATTTTTAGAATTATTATTTTTATTTTTTGTTTTAATTTTATTTTCAACAAAAATCATTTTTTGAATAATTAAATCTTTATTAATATCATTTTTTTTATCATTAAAATTTTCTAAAATAGAAATTTTTTTTCTATTTTTTCTATTTGTTGCAGTAGACAATTTTGATAATGAATTATTTCTTAATAAATTTTTTTTAATTTGAGGAGTTTTATTAAAAGAAATTTTTTTATTTTTTTGTTTTAATTGATTAAATTTTTCATTAGTAAATTCAATATTTATGGAAGAATCATCTAAATAATTATTTGAACCTAAATTTAATATTGAACTAATTTCTCTATTTGAATTTCTAAAAAAATTATTTTTATTTTTTTTAAAATCATCTTCAGAAATAATATTTTTTTGAAATGAATCAATAATTGAATGAAATTCATTTTGTTTTTTATTAAATAATTTTTTTTCATTAAAATTTTCTTCTTCATTTTTTATTTTTGAATTATAAAGTTTTAAATAACGTTTACTTTTATTATTTTCATTTTCATTATTATTATTATTAGTTCTATTTGAAATTGATGATAATTTATTATTTGATGTTTCTTTAAAATAATGTTGTTCGTTTGTTATTTCATGACAAATTTCATATTTAATTTGAGGACGTTGTTCTGAACAATCTAAAATAAGTCCCATTTTTAATTTATTTAAAAAATAATATTATTATATTTTTAATTAAAAATATTATTTAATAAAAAATTTTTAAATAATAAAATTTTTCATTAAATTTAAATATTAATAATTTTTTAATTTTTCAATATAAAATTAATATTTTTTAATATTTATAAAACATATAATTTATTTAATTAAAATCGAATTAATTAAAACATATTTTTATAATAAAAGAATAAATATTTAATTTAAATTTATTTTGAATTGTAATTTAAATTATAAAAATTAAATTTATAATGGATGAAAATAATAATTTAAATATAAACAATAATAATTCAGAAGAAATTAATTCACAAAATTCACCCGAAAAAAAATCTCAAACATCAACGGGACAAATAAAAAATAAAAAATCAAAAAAGGAAGGAATGAAAGAATTAGCATATAAATTCCCAATGGAAGCTTCATTTAGTAAAGTAGAAATTCCTTTTGCATTTCAAAATAATATTGATCAAAATAATCAAGATAATAAATTTTATTCATATATTAAAATAAAAGATACACCTACTTTATATTTAGATATATCTAATGAAAATAATATTAATAAATTATTTTTATCTTCTTCTATTGAAGATTATAAAGTAAAAATTTCAGAAAATGAAAAACTTTTAAATGAAAATGATAAAAAAATAAGTAAATTAAGTAATGAAAGAGATTCTATTAAAGAAGAAATTAAAAAATATAATGAATTTGTATTAATGCAAAAAAAAAAAATTAATAATTTACAAAATACTATAAAAACTAATGAAGAGAACAATCAAAAATTAATTAATAAAATGAAAAATAAGTTAAATGAAAAAAAAAATATTTATAATAACTTAAAAGAAAAATATGAATTATTTCAAATAAAAAATAATAATAATGAAAATTTAAATAAAGAAGAATATTTAAATTCAATTTTCTCTGAAATTAAAAAATTAGATGCTCAATATTTAAATTCTATTGAATATTATTCAAAAAAATTTTCATCTAAATTAAATGAAGATGAATATATAATAAAAAGTTTACAAATCGATTTAATAGATTTTGAAAAATATGTAAAAGAAAAATTAAAATTAATAAAACCAAAAATAAATGATTTAATTAATTTAATTCAAAACAGTGTAAATAATTCAATAGGGGAAGAATATGAAGTAAAATTATATGGTTCTCATGCAACAAATTTATGTCTACCTTGGAGTGACCTTGATGTAGTTTTATGTAAAAAAAATAATAATATAGAAAATAATTATAAACCTTTACATGATTTATTCCTATATTTAAAAGATAAAAATTATTTTAAATTAATTAATTATATTGGAGCAACAACAGTTCCTTTAATAAAAATCTATTGTAAAGATGATTTTATAATAAAAAGTGTGGATATTAGTTTACAAGATCCAAATCATTATGGTATTCAATGTGTAAGTCTTGTTACTAGTTTAATAAATGAATATGAAGTTTTAAGACCTATGGTTTTAGCTTTAAAACATATCTTAAAACAATCGAATTTAAATGATCCTTATAAAGTAAAATATATATTTATATTTTATATATTTTTTAGGGAGGTTTAAGTAGTTATGGTTTGGTTTTATTAATTGTCAATTTTTTAAAATATCAAATTAATTTAAAAAAGAACATTATTTTAAATGATGGGAATTTAGGAAGATTATTTTATGAATTTTTATATTATTATGGAATTGAATTTGAAGCACAAAATAATATTATTGATACACATAGTAATTATGATAAAGTACCTTATTTTGATACATTTGTAAAATTTATTTTAATTGTTATATATTATTATTATAATTATAGTTTGTTCAACAAAGTGATTTAATAATTATTGATCCTTTAAATCCAAAAAATAATGTTGGAAAAAATACAAGACAATTTAATAATATAAAAGTTGCTTTTAAAACTGGTTATCTTACTTGTAAAGAAAAATGTGAATGTGGATGTCATTTTCAAACACAAAATTCAAGTGAAATTCAAAAAAGTGAACATTGTATTTTAAAAAGAATATTTAATGCAGTAAAAAGAGTAAATTCAGAATGAATTTAATAATAAAAAATATTTATATAAAAATATTATTAAAATTAATATTATTTTACAAATCGTTTTTTATAAATATCAAATTATTTTATCACATATAATTTAAATATAAATTAAATATGAAAATTTAATTTTAATTTTTTAATAAAATAAATAATTTATTTAATAAAATATTAATATTTTTTCATTCAAAATATTTATATATAATATTACATTAAACTAATAATTTAAACTAAAAATTAATATTTATTTTTCAATTTTATTACTATAAAATAAAAATTAATAATTTTTAATCATTTTCTGTTCTTAAATAAATTTCCTCTTTTTTCGTGTCTTTATTTTTAATATTTTTATCTAATAAAATATTATTTTTTTGAATATATACTAAACTACTTTTTGTTATACTTTTAACAATTTCAGGAGATCTCATTAAATCTATTAATAAATAATAAAGTCTATCTTCTTGAACAAAATCTTTTTTAATTCTACTAATTCTTATTCCTTCACAAACATTAATTAATTTATTTGGATTAACCATTTCTGTATAAATTACTCTTTCAGCTTGCCCCAAAAATAATTGTCTAATTAAAGTTCCAGCAAAATAAATAAATGTAATATAAAAAGTAAGAACATCATAACCAAAAGTTATTTTACTATATAAATCAGTAAAAGTAATAAAATATATACCTTCATCATAACTTTCATTTTTAAGTTGATTTAAACTATCAAATGTCCAATAACTATTATTATTATTAATATGTTTTGTTAAATTTATTTCAACTGGATAATTATTTATTTTTTCTGGAATTGAATCTGATTGGATTTTTAAAAATGGTGAATAAAAATCACTAAAATTTTTTGAATTGGTTTTATTATCATATAATAAAGTTTCAAAATCAGAACAATTTAATTTATATGTTTGATAAGCAATATTATCGTTTTTATCACTATATTCTTTTTTAAAATAATATTTAAGATATAAATTACATTTTTTATATGTTTTATTAAAAGCATTTTTTAATTTATTCATAAAATTATCACTAATTTCCCAATTAAATTCTCCATAACCTTGAAAAGTAATATTTTGAACTTGAGTATATAAATATGAATCAGTATATACTTTAATATCATAAAGACTTTGATTTTGAATGAATTTTGAATAATTATCATAAGAGACTTTATTAAAATTATCAATTTTTAAATTCTTTGTAGAAAATAATGTTAAATTATACATATAATTATAATCAATATTTTCATCTTCTTCTTCTTCTTCTTTTTTTTCATTTTGATTAAATTTAATACTAAATTCAACACTTATTTCACCTCCTAAAATTTTATTTGCTATATTACTAGGATTTAAAGTAGAAAATAAAATTAAAGGTCCAAAAATTAAACCTAATAAAGCAAGAAATAAAGAAGCACCTAATAATAATTTTTTTAATACTGTTACTTTAGTACCTACTCTTCTTCCCATATAACTTTTAGCAAGACATTTATTTAAAAATAATAATGAATTTATTTCTTCTAATTTTAACCATTTCCAAATGTCTAAAGCTGTTGATGTGAAAGTCCAATCAATGAAATTTTTTAATTCAAATAAAAAAGGAATTTTTCTATAACATTTAAATATTATACTATGATAAATATTACTTCCTTGCATTAAACTACTTGATTTTCTTAAATCTGATAGACCATATTTTATTTGAAGTCCAGAAAAAATAAAATAAAAAGTGTATAATAAATAAAAAAATAATATGTATAAATTTTTTGTTGGAATATTTTCAATTGTTGCGTTTTTATTTCCTATATAAGGTAAATAATAAAAAATAAATATATGAATAAATAATACTGAAATTATTTGTAATAAAAATTTTAAAATTAAACCTAAATTACTTCCTTCATATTGAAATGAAACTATATTATAATTTTTATATAAATTATTTAAATTGTTTTTATGATATAATTTTTTAATTTCATTATTACTATATTTAATAAAATTATTTGTTACATTTTTTCCATTTTCATCATAGATTTTAAATTCTGTTTTTTTCATTTTTCTTGAATTTTTTAAATATATAAATCTATCAAAAACTAAAATAAATACATGAATAAAAGCAAAAATAACCATTTTTCCTGAAAATTTTTTTACTGTAAAACTATTAACATTATAAACCAAAGAATCTTTTTCCATATTAGTATAACAAAAAATAACATAAATAAGAATAAATGTCAAAAAAATTGTATAATTTAAATAAAAATCCATTCCGGGTTTTTCATTTCTAATTTTTGTAAAATTTTTTGAATAAAAAAAAGAAATTCTTTTACAAATATTATTCTTAATATTTTGTTTAGGATTTCCAATAATATCTAAAATTTCATTAAGAGTTAATTTTTCTTTATTAATATTTAAATTTTGATATTTTTCAATTCTATCATTCGCTTGAAAAATATTTTCATAATCACCTTCTGTTAAATACCATAATCCTTTTCTAATTAACATAAATTGATTAATTAAAAAAATACAAAGTAAAATAAAATCAAAAATTATATAGAAAAAAAAATCATAAAAAAAATTTTCATCTGAAATTTTTAATAATCCAATTCTTTTAAACATAATATTTGTTTTATCAAAAATTTCACTTTCAATTATATTTAATTGTATAAAAAATTTAACAAATATTATTAAAGTTGTATATATTAAACAAATTTTCCAAAAAAATTTTTCTGGTCTTGGATACTGGGTAATTCCAAATAAAAAAAAAGCTAAAACATAAAAAATTGAAATTAAATTTGCATTAAATAAATGATTTAAAAACATAAAAAAATAACAAACATATTCAAAATTTTCTTCTAAATATTTTATAACATATTTTAATATTAAAGTAAATATTTTATATTTTGAACAATAATTTTTAAAGAAATCCATTCTTATTTTATTTTTAAAATCATAATAATCTGAAGATAAAAATGAATTTTTATCATACATTATATTTTTTGAATCTAAATAACTGGATTTATTTTTTTCAAATTTATGATTATTTGTATTTATTTCTATTTTTTCATTTTGAATATTATTATTATTTTGTTTAATTTTTAAATTATTATTTGAATCTTCATCATTTATTAATTGAAAATTTTTAGAAATAATTTGATTTTTATTATAAAAATTATTATTATTTTTATTATCAATTTTAATACTTAAATTTTCATCTTCAATTATTATATCTTCATCATCTTTTTCATCATTTTTTATTAAATTATTATTTTCTTTATTATCAATTTTTAATTTATTTTTATTTTCATTATTATTATCTTCATTAAAATTATCATCTTCTTTATCCAATTCTTTTTTAATTTTTTCTTCTAATTCAATTAATTTTTTATATTTTTCTTTATTTTCTTTTTCAAATTTATTTATTAAATTTTCCAATTCACTATACATATAACATGAACCTTTTAATATCATTTCAATGCATTTACTATCTTTTAAATGTTCATTATCAATATATCTACTTGATTCATATATTCCTAATGCTAATCTAATATACCATTGTTTTCTTAATAATTTATTAATGGTTAATTTATTATCTTTTTTATAAATTATTTCTTCTTCTTCATCATTACTATCTTTTCTACTAAAATTAATTTCAAGAAATTTTTTATTATTTAATTTATTGTTCCATTTTGTTATCATTTTTTCTATATTTTTTAATGTTCCATTAATTTCATTTTGTTCTTCCATTCTATCTTTCATTAATTTTATTCTGTGATTATTAAATAAAAATCCATGAAATTTTCCTTTAATATAAGCTTTTTGCATATATTCATAATGATATTTTAAAATAAATCTTTTAAAATCATGTGAATTATAAATCATTTCTTGAATTAATATTAAAAAATAACATAAAACCTTTAAAGTCATATGAAATAATTCATCAACATTTAAAAAATCTTCAGGATTTGTATAATTACATAAATTTATAAAACCAAAATTTTTAAAATATTTATTTAATACTTCAGAATTTTGTTTAAAAACATCAAAAGGTATTTGAAAAATAAATTGAAAAAGAATATCCATAAATAAATAAGGTTTTAAAAATGAAATTATAGATAAATGAAAAGTCCATGTTCTTCCTTTTAAAAATGCATGAGTTTTATATATATAATATATCGAAAAAATATTGTATCCTATTGTTATTAAACCTTTATTCAAACTAGATATTAATAATACTAATATTAAAAATATATAAGGAAAAGATAAATAAAAATATGTCCGGAATAATTTATATATTTTTAAATTATTTTTTTTCTTTTTTGAATTTAATTTAGATGACATTATATTTTTATAGAAATTTAATTTAATACTTTTTATATTTATTCTACTGAATAAATTACTATTGTCATTTTTATATTTTGAATTATCTTCTTCTAAATAATCTTTTTTATCTTCAAAAAAATTATCATTATTATAATTATTTTCATTGTACCTATTTAAATTATTTTTTAAATCTAATTCATAACTAATTTTCATTGCCTTACAAAAACTATTATATTGCTTTTTAGTTAAAGTTTTTAATTGTTTAAATTTTTCATTATATTTAAAGCATATATCTTGAATACTATCTTCTTTTTCTGAATTTTCATAAATATTAAAACTAAAAAACTCTAAATAAAAATATAAAAATATCAATATTATTGAATCCATCCATAAACTTTCAACTTGATATCTAACAACTCCAACACCAAAAAAAATTGCCCATCTTTTTCCAAAATATTTATTATACCAAGGAATATTAAAAACATTATTCACTTCAATTAAAACTTCTTCATCTTTAAAAGGATTAATTTCATATGATAAATTTGATACAAATAAAATATATTGCAATATGAATAAAATTAATATTAATAAACTTATATTAAATATTATTTTAGTTGATAACAATTTTTTATGATATGTTAATATTACTACAAGTAATAAAATAAAAGAATAAATATTTATTTTTATTGTTGCAGAAATTAATATTAATGCTATTATAAATAATTCTAATATTCTTTTTATTGTTATTTGATTATTTAATGAATATGAAATTAATTTTTCATTTGCAATTTTTTTCTTTAAGATTTCACTATCATCTAAAGAAGAATTTGGAATAAAAAAAGAATTTTTATGTTTTATTTTCATTTTTGAATCATTATTTTTAATATTTTCTATTATTATTGAAGAATTTCTTTTATATTTTTTTCTTTTATTATTTAAATTAATTTCATTATAATCAATTGAATTATTAAAATTTAATTCATTTCCATAAAAATTATTAAATAAAGGATTAAAATTTTTTTTATATTCAAAACTTCCTTTTCTTTTTATTTTTTTATTTTCATCATCTAAGTCTTCATTTAAATTATTTATATTCATTAAATTACTTATATTACTTCCAAATTCAAATTCAGAATCATTTAAATATAAATCAAATTTATTATTTTTATTATTTCCATTTAAATAATTTTCATCAATATTTTTATTTTTATTAAAAATTTTTGTTTTAAACCTTCTTTTAGTTTAATTTCAGCAAATTTACTTAAAAAATAAGCTCTAAAAGCAAATAACAAAATAATTAAAAAATATCCATAACTATAATAAAAATAATTTTCTTGTTTAGTATAAAATCCTAAAAAATATAAAATTCCAGACAATTTTTTAGTAGAATTCTCTTTATTATTTTCATTTAAATATTTCATAAAAATATTACTTAAGTAACTTATGAAAATAAAAAAAAATGTAAAATTCCATAATAAATTAAAATAATTAAGTTGATATTTACTAGTTATTTTAAAATGTTCATATTTTTCTTTTTTATATAATTTTAATAAATTCTTTAAATTACTTTGTTTTAAATTAAAATTTAAAATTTTATAATAACCATAAAAACTTTTTAACACATAATATAAAAACAATATCAATTCAATAGCCATGGAAATACTAATCATCCAATAAATACTTAAAATCGTAATAACAATAAATATAATAATCCAATAATAATGTAAAATATAATATAATATTATATATATTTGTTTATTATATTTTTCAATTGAAAAACTTTGTTGTAAAATACTTTTAATATTTTTTTTATTTTCATTTTTATATTTTTCTTTTATTTCATTAGTATTTAATTTTACTTGTCTATTTATTTCAATATGTAATGCAATACATGTAATAAAATTAAAAATATAAGGTAAAAAATTTTTTGTATAATTATCTTCAAAAATAAATAACCCAATATAACCAAACATTTTTTTATCTTTAGATTTTAAATTAATCCAATTTGATAAAGGTTTTTTATTTAAAATTTGAATAATATAAACTGTCAAAAAGTTAAATATAGAACATAACATTAAAAGATATGTATATAAAAATATGTTTTCTAAATTTTTAAATGTATTACCTACAATTTTAATAAATTTATAATAAACAAAAAAAGTAATTACTAATTGAATTAAAAATAAAATATTATTATCTTTCATTAATAAAATATATAAAAAAATAGGAATTAAAAGCCACATATAAATTCCAAATATAAAATCAAATAAAGTTGTTAATAAAAATTTTATTTCTGGATGAATTTTTAAATTTTTTTCAATTAAAACATAAATTGAAAAAGTTTTCATTTTACATAATGTAAATAATTGACTAGTTTGGTTAATATATTCAATAAATAATAAATAATAGCTAATCCAATAATAATGAATATTACAATGACGTAAATTTTCATAAAAAAATAAACTTATTATTTCATCATCATTTGAATCATCATTTTTTTTATTATCATTTAGTGAATCCTTATAAAAGTAAAATATATATTTTAATAAGAAAATAATATTCATAAAAATTAAAATACAATAATAAAATTTATTGATAGAATGACGAAAAATAATCATAAGAATTAAAAATAATAACATAAATTCATTAAATATATTAATTGATTGTGTAATACTTAAATATAAAAATATTACTAAGAGAATATCATTTAAAGTAAAAAAAAATTTGAAAAATATTTCTATTGGTTCTAAAACATATTTTGTATCTTTTAATCTATTTTGAATTTCTTCTTTTATAATTTTTCTTTTATTTTCTAAAAAAACTTTGTTTTTTTTATAATATATATTAAATATATTTTGAGTATGAATATATAATACAAATATACTTATTATTGTAAATCTAATTGCCATATTATAAAATAATTCAAAATCATTTTTATATTCATCTCCCTCAAAAAAATTTATTGATTTTTTATTATTATTATCATCTTTTTTATTGAAATCAATATTATTTATATAATAAACCGCATAAATTAAAAATAATATTGGTAATAATAAAAATTTTGAAAAATACAAAAAACATAATGTTTTAGAATATTTTATAGAAATAAATAACCAGATAATTAAAATAACAGAAAAATAATGAGAATATAAAATTATCCAAATGATAATCCCTATTCTTGATAAATGCAAACAAAACCCTGGAGTATAAAAATATTTAACAATATATAAACGAACTTTTTGATGCCATGCTAAATTTTTTGATTCTTCTAAAAAAGATATTAAACCAGTATCTATATCTATATATAATATAGAACGAATATTTTGATTGTTTTTATTTTCTGAATTATTAACTAATAAAGATTCATTTTTACTTGAATTTGTTATTAATATATTATTAGAACTTATATATGATAAATTAGGTTCATCATTAATACTTCCTATTATATCATTTAAACTATTATTTTTTTCATTATAATCTTCATTTTTATAAATATTGTAATTATTTTCAATATTGTTAAAATCATTATCATTATTTATATCATTATTATAAGTTATTTCATCTTTTTTATCATTATTATCTAGGTTTTGGTTTTGAATATCATTTAATTGAAATTCATTAAATTTATTCTCTTCTTCACAATAAATACATTTTAAATATAAATTAATTAAACAAAACCCTACTAAATAAAAAAATATAGGAAAAATATTTAATATTTTAAATTTATATAATTTCCCATTTATATCATCATAATAATACATTATCCCTAAATATTTAATAAAATCTTTTTCTTTATATTTATCAATTAAGGGACAATTAAAAAAATAATTATATATTACATAAATTGGAATTAAAAATAAAAATATTATACTTATTAATTTTTTTGATAATCTATGTAAATTTATACTAAAAATTAAAGTTCCAAAATGAATCAAAACAACTATTAAATAAATTAAACCAATACTTGTAGCACGAATTGAAGCACCTACACAAATTAAATAAAAACCAAAACTTAAAAGATTTTTTTTATATTTATTAATAGAATTTAATGCTCTTAAATTTTTAGGGATAATTTGACAAAATAATTTTATTGAAAAATTTATATAACAAAAATATATTATTAATATAAAAAAAATAATTGAAATTAAAATATAATCAGTTATTATTATGTTTTTTATTTGTGTAAAAATTTCCTCTCCATTTTCATTTTTTTCTTTTTTACAAATTAAAAAAATTAATACTAAATTTTTTAATTTTTCGTTTGATATTATTTTTTCTTTAAATCCTAATATTAATGATTTTGCAATTATATATATAATATCTAAAATAATAATAAATATAATAAAATATTTTTTATATGAAAATAATTTTAAATTTTTAATTAACAAAGTTGAATATATTAAATAAAAACTTAAAGCTAAATGAATTATATTTATATAAGAATATATTATCACAGAGAATACCATTAATATAATTGAAATTATTAAATCAAAATAATTTATAAAAGATTTTTTTATTTCTTTTTCATTTAATAAATCATTTGAATTTTCTCTCTTTTTTTTTAATTTTTCTTTTTTTTCTTTATTTTTTAAATGTTCTTTTTCAATAATTTTAGAATCATTCATTAAAATAAAAAATTAATCAAAAAAATATTAAATATAAATTATTAATATTAAAATATATAAAATTAAAAGATATATAAAAGTTTTATTTAAATATTACTCATTTCTGATATAAAAGCATATAAATCATCTTTATTAATCTCAACAATATCTTCATTATTAAATATTCTTTTTATTTTAATTTTTTTTTTATTACTGACATAATTAAATCTAATCCCAAAATCATTTCTTTCTTCTTCATATTTTTTATTATTATTTAAAATACCAACACAAATATAACTTTTATTTTCACTATTTAAATATGATAATAAAAAAGGTTTTTTTTCATAATTTTTTCCTCTTTTTTTAATATAAATTTCCATAATTAAATTACTTAATTTTTCCAAATTTAAAGGAGAATGAAAATATCTTGATTCTTCAGCTAAATTAGTTGAACATATACAATATCTAAAATATGTACTTTGTTGAATTGAATTTTTATCAATTAAAGATGTTGCATTATTACATAATGCTTGTTGAAATTTAATTGCAACTTCAATTAAATTATTAAACATATTTAAATTCTTTAAAGATAAAAATTTATAAGCCATCCAAAAATTTTTTAATTTTAAATTAATATCTTTTCTATTAATATCTTCAATATCATTTTCTTCCATTTCTATATTAATATCATTATAAGGATATTCCAATAAAGATTCTAATATATAACATATATCACTAGCAGATATATCAATATTCATATTAAAATTATATAAAAAACTATGAAATATAAGTTCTTTTAAATCAAATTTATTACTAATATCTGTTAATTGTTGAGAAAAACTATCTTGAAATTCTTTTTTCATATGTCTATAATTTTGTTTAGCTTCATTTAAAGGAATTCCTAAATATGCTAAAATTTTTTGAATTTCATTTTTACCTGGTTCTTTCCAAGAACTTAATACACTTAAAGTATAATTACTATAAATTAAACTATCATATAAATTCCAATGTCTATATAAAATTAATCTAATATCTTCAATTTGTTGTAAAGATCCAACATTTTTTCCACTTGATTGAAATTCACCTAAATCTTTGTCAATTTCTTTATTTTTTTTTTTATTTAATGATTGATATTCTGATACACAACGATAATAAAGTTTGTTATATATTTCTTCTGATATATGATAAAATAAATATTCTGATGTTATTGAAATTATTAATAAAAATAAACCTTTTAATGTATTTTTATTTAATTGTCTTGAAAGAAAATAAAAAATTAAAGTTGATGGAAGACCATAATAACTTCCAGAATAATATGTATCTATTTTTGTTTTAATTTTTTTTAATTTTAATTGATATTCTTGTTGAGGTGTTAATTTTTCTTCTTTTTCTTCTTCTTCTTCTTCATCATTACTATTTTCTGATTTTTTTTTACTTGGTTGTGATAAAATTGAATCTATGTCTTTTTCAATATCTTCAAATGAATTTTCTTTTGAAGATGCATGTTTTTTTTTAAGTTTTCTTTTTTTTACTTTTTTTTGTTCATCTTTATTTTCTTCAATATTATTATTTTCATTTTCTTTATTTTCTTCTTTTTCTTCTTCTTCTTTTTTATCTTCATCATTATTTTTATTTTCTTCTTTTTTTTTCTCTTCATCAAATTTTAAATAATTTTCTTCTTCTTTTTCATCTTCATCTTTTTCTTCTTTTTCTGATTCTTCATTTTCATTTTCCATAATATTTCTATCTTTATCAAATAATTCAATTTCTTCATTTGAAGGACAAAATTCATAATTATAATATTCATCATTAATTATAGTTATTATTTTATTATCATGAATATTTTTATGATGAATTGGTCTTCTATTGTCAGTAATTAAACAATTTATTTTATTTAATGTATTCATAAACCAAAATTGAGTTAAATCATTTTCACCTATGCAATTAATAAAAATAATTCCTACAATTTCTATATTTGATTTTTTTAATTTTTCAATATTTTCTGTTAACTCTGAAAAATTTTCAATTGGAATTATTTCATAAGGAATTATATCACTTTTAAATAAATTTACTAAAATTCTAATTGAGGTCAAACTATCTAAAGAAAATGATAAAAAAATTATTATTTTTCCTTTTTTTAATTTCTTTATTCTACGAAGAATATGATCATACCATAATCGCGCCTTTTCAAAAGGAATTATCATATTTATATTAAAAAAAATATATAAAAACAATTAAATTTAATATTAAGTTAATTTAAATTTAAATTTTTTTTAGGAAAAATTATATAAAATTAAATATAAAAAATATTTTTAATATTTTTAATAATAATAATAATAATAATAAAATAAAATTATAACTAATTATGTCTCAAAATAATCCAACGTTAAATAATAATAATAGTATTCCTAATATTCAATCAAATTCAACTATTAAAAATCCTGTTCAAAATGTTAGTAATAATAATAATAATAATAATCAAAATATTAAATCAAATAATTCAAATAATTCACCTCCAAGTTTAAATCAATTAAATAGCCAATATAAATATTCATTAATATGGGAAAAATCTGAAGGAGAAGGTTCAATGGAACGTCCTGCTGGAAGAGAAGGAAGTATATTAATAAATATTCCAGAAAAAAATCAATTTCTTTTATTTTCTGGAATATCTCATCTACGTTATGCAGATGTTTTTATATACGATTTAAATACAAAAAAATGGTCATTAAAAACATGTATAGGAGTTCAACCAAAAGATTTATGTTATGCAGTAGGATGGTATGATTCTCCTTATTTCTTTTTTTATGGAGGTCGAAATAAAGAATTATCTTTAAATGACACATATTTTTTAGATACAAATAAATTTTTATGGAGAAAAGTATATACAATGGAACAACCAATGAGTAGATTTTATCATAGTGGAGTTAAAATTCCAAATGAAAAAAGTTTTTATATTTATGGAGGAGTTAATATTGATAGAGAGAATAAATTATTATCAGATATGTATAAATATGATTATTCAAAATTAAATTATAATGAATTAGATAATGATAAAGTAGGTGGAAGTGTTTGGAAAGAAGTAAATTATTCAGGAATAAATACACCTGGTCCTAGAAAAGGACATACAATGATATATTATAAAGATTTTGCAATTTTATATGGAGGTGAAACTGAAAAAGGTTTGAATGATGAAAATTTTTATAAATTTACATTTGATAATAAACAATGGAATATTTTAAAGATAAGTGGAGTAAAACCTGGTTGTAGAGCTTATCATACAATGAATTTTTTTAAACCTGATAGTTTAATAATTTTTGGGGGTAAAAAAAAAGTAAGAAATAAAATTGAAACAACAAATTCTTTAGTTTATATAGATCTTAAAATGATGGATAGTTCAAATCCATTTGTTGCAGATATTGGACCTTCTCCAAGATTTGGACATTGTAGTTCATATAATGCATATTTTAATAAAGATGGTAAAGAATATTTACATGTTATTTGTGGTGGTTTAGAAAAAGCATATCCTAATATGGATATTTTTTATATAAAAGAAATTGAAATAAATGAAAATAGAAAATGGATTTATACTCATAAAAATGAACATTCTGCTAATAAAATAGATGGTTCAGATGAAGTATATGAAACCGCTAAAAAAACTATTATTATGTTTAAAAAAAAATTAGAAGAAGCTACAAGAGAAAATATTGCTATTAATAAAGTTTATAGTGAATATTTTCAAACATTAAATAAATATGTTAAAAGAGATCAAGATGAAAATTATTCTTCAAATGAAAAAAAAAGTAAAATGGAAATTAAAAAAAATGAAATTGAAAAAGAAAAAAGAGAAATTCAAAGTAAAAATAGAGAAATAAAAGAATATAATAATTTATTAAATAATTTTATTTATATTCAAAGAGAAAAAAGTTTATTATTAAATCAAATTTTAACAGATTATTTAAGAGATGTAAGTAAAATAGATAAAATGTTTGAAACTATAAATAATAAAGAAAATAAATTACTTTTGTTTTCAGATGTTAATTTAGATAATTTAACTGTTAAAAGAAGAAATTATAAAAATGTTATGGAAGAATATATTAAAAAAAATAAAGAATATAGTTTATTTGAAAAAAGTATTTATGAATCTGTAATTAATAAACAAAATGAACAAAAAGAGAAATTTAAATCAATGTATTTTATCATTGATGATAAACAAGCATTAACTTTTAAAGAAGAGAAAAAAAAAGTAGATTTAGATAAAAATATTATAAAATAATAATAATATTTATTATATTGCTTTTAATATATTGTAATTTTAAATAATAAAAAATTTCATAAATAAATATAAAATATTTTAAATATATTTAAGATTTAAATTTAAAATATAAAAAATATATATTAAACTAATAAAATTTTATATTCAATATCATATTCATT
>JAEEGK010006813.1_pt1 | contig 27380 bp, 22 predicted proteins | sample 8958771 | NCBI WGS metagenome assembly JAEEGK01 (sample SAMN16246547, study PRJNA631951) | gut metagenome | biome: gut microbiome; feature: rumen; material: SC-attached | host: Bos | place: Iran: Karaj | collected 2018-10 | reverse complement strand
CACCCGGATGAACTGATCCCCCTCCTTACCAAGGCGATAAAGATGCTATGGAGCATTGATATAAAGGATTGCCCTGTGACAAAGGATCTTGACTGCGAACTTCCGAAAGCAGAATACAGAGTAGAGAATGACCTTGTGGATATAAGTGATGCCGAGCCTGATACTTTCGGTGAGAGTGGGAGGTTCAAGGATCCGAGGGAACTCCTTACATGGCTTCAGAACAACAGGCCATCCTATGAGCCTGTATTGTCTCACGGAGATCTTTGCCTTCCCAATATTCTTATTGATAACGGTGACATAAGCGGATTTATCGATATGGGTAACTGCGGTATTGCCGATAAGTGGGAGGATATCGCTATGTGCTACAGGAGCCTCCGACATAACTTCGACGGTACATACGGCAAGGTATATTCCGGTATCGATCCCGGCCTTCTGTTCAAAGAACTGGGTATAGAACCTGATATGGAAAAAATCGATTACTATATACTTCTTGATGAGCTCTTTTAATGTTTCTATCTCCAAAGAAACAGAAAACATTTTTATAGATTAGGTGGTATACATGACAAACACAAAAGCATTGCTGGTGATCAATTTGCGGAATTGATGAATGCGGCTGCGTTGGAGTAAAATACATTATAGAGAGCTTTTAATTTATCAGTAATACGAGTATGAAAAAGATTGTAATAACAAGAAAAAAGAAATTCGCCGGTGCAATGATGCCATATTGGATTGTCTTTAAAAAATCCAAGGCTGAGTTTATGTCAGAATTCGGACTTGAAGGGGATGCATGCAATATGTCGGAAGCAGGATTCCCTATCGCAAGGCTTGATGTAGAGGAACTGGATCGTATCGGAACAAGGATCATGAACGGACAGACTGTTGAATTGGAACTTACAGATGATATATCCGGTTTATTTGTTTCGACGATGGATGGGTATCTTTCTGATGAGGTACTTATAGATGAGTATATCAACTCGGGAAAATCGGTTACCATCAATACAAAAGGCGGATTTAAAGAGTTATCCCATCCTGTAATCGAATGAATCATTGAATAAAAAAACAACTCCTTACCTTGGATACTTGGTAAGGAGTTGATTTATTATGTTCAGATTCTTATTTATTCTTGATCTCTTTTTCGCTGATACCTGAAAGGTCTGCGCCTGTTTCGGAGCCTGCTTCTTCATTGAAGTTGAAGTCCTTGCCGGGAAGGATCGCATTGAGAAGAATACCTACAAGTGATCCGACTGCAAGACCTGAAAGAGCGATGTTTGCGCTTCCTACGCTGAAAGCGATTGCTCCTGCTGAGGAGAAGTTGATTCCGATTGAAAGTACAAGGATGAGAGCTGCGATGATAACGTTTCTGCTCTTGGTGAAATCAACCTGAGTCTCAACGATGTTACGTACTCCGACTGCGGAGATCATTCCGTAAAGTACAAGAGAGATACCGCCGACGGTTGCTGAAGGCATTGCCTCGATGATCGCTGCAAACTTGGGACAGAAGGACATGAGGATTGCAAAGTATGCAGCAAGTCTGATTACGAAAGGATCGAATACTCTGGTAAGAGTAAGAACTCCGGTATTCTCGCCGTAGGTGGTGTTTGCAGGTGCTCCGAAAAGTGAAGCGATGGTGGTTGCAAGTCCGTCGCCGGTAAGAGTTCTGTGAAGTCCGGGATCCTTGATGAAGTTACGGTTTACAGTTGAGGAGATAGCGGATACGTCTCCGATGTGCTCCATCATAGTTGCGATAGCAATGGGAACGATGGTGATTGCTGCGGTGATAAGAAGTCCGTTGTGGATATCGGTACCGACATTCTTGGAATTGGTGAAGATTGAGAATACGGTGTTTGAATACTTAACGGGAAGTCCAACCCAAGGAGCTGCGGCAACTCCGGAGAAATCAACGTTGCCTGTGATAGCCGCTACTACATAAGAAGCGATAACACCGATGAGGATGGGAAGGATCTTGATCATTCCTTTACCCCAGATGTTACAGATTATGATGGCAAGAATAGCTACGAGAGCGATGGGCCAATTTGATGAGCAGCTGTCGATAGCTGATTTTGAGAGGTTAAGTCCGATCGCTATGATGATGGGGCCGGTAACGATGGGAGGGAAGAATTTCATAACATGGTTTGCACCGAATACTTTGAAAAGAAGTGCAAGTACCAGATAGAGAAGTCCTGCAAGCGCTACTCCGAAGCATGCATAAGGGAGAAGTTCAGCCGAGGTCATCATCTCGCCGTTGGATTTAGCAATCGCAAGAGTTGCGATGGTACCGTATCCTGCAAGGAATGCGAAGGATGAGCCGAGGAATGCGGGAACTTTCTTTTTGGTGATCAAGTGGAATAAAAGAGTACCGAGGCCTGCAAAAAGAAGAGTTGCGGAAACGCTGAGGCCGGTGATAAGAGGAACAAGAACGGTTGAGCCGAACATTGCGAACATGTGCTGAAGGCCCAGGATCAGCATTTTGGGAGTTCCGAGGGTTTTAGCGTCGTAAATACCCTGCTCTCCGAGGATCGTTTTCTTGGAATCTGACATATTATCCTCCTGAAATTGAGTGTCCGCAGTGAATTCCGCGGATTTTCGATTGTATGGGGAGGGCAACTATATTTAGTACCTCACACCGATATTAATAATACATTTGGTATAAAATCTCGTCAACGCCAAGCGAATGTTATTTAAATATTTGGCAAAAAAATCCCCCGCAGATTGCTCTGCGGGGGATTGGTATTATATTTCCGGCTATTGATTAGGGAGTTGCAGGAGCGGTGGTCTGCCATGCACCGTTTACAAGATAGTATGTATGTCCCTTAATGGTTACGTTTCCTTTGGTGATGATTCCGCCTTCGTAATGGAATGTGAATGCGGATACGTCGGCCGTTTTTACACCTGAAAGGGTATATACGGTATCACCGTAGGTTCCGGTGGTGCTGGCCATGTCTCCTTCCATCTCTGAGATCTTGGTTACTGCGGTCAGCGTGTTGGCGTTGTCGGTCTTATATCCGTCACCATATGCCTGGTCAATGACTGCCTGAGCAGCGACTCTTACGGTCTGAGCGGTTGAATAATCCTTCTCGGATCTTGCTCTGTCAATGTATCCTAAAAGGGTAGGAACAAGGATTGCAGCAAGAATTGCCAGGATAACAAGTACGACGATGAGTTCTACGAGTGTAAAGCCTTTGTTGTTCTTTTTCATTATTTTTCCCTCCTTAGAATACAGATAAGACTCCTTTAAGTTTTGTATCTGTTATTTATATCGGTCATTATAACAAATACTTTAGCTTTTCGGGAAAACCTTTTCCGTATTTGTCACAAATTTGAAAAATTATTCGTTATAGGCAATTTTTTCCAGTTCTTCCATTGTCGTAATGCCTTTTTCCACAAGCTCAAGTCCGGCCTGCTTGAGGGTTTTCATACCCTGCTGTTCGACGGCGTATTTCTTGATGGTATCCGCATCCGCACCCTCTGCAATAAGCTTTCTGATGCCCCTGTCCACGTAGAGAACTTCATGTACGGCGATTCGTCCGCTGTATCCGGTTCCGTGGCATTTTGCGCATCCTACGGCGGATCTGGCACCCGGCATGTCACGTCCGGCAAAGGCTCTTTGGTATTCATCCAGCCCGGTTACCCTTCCGCAGGCGGGGCAAACCTTTCTCATAAGTCTCTGTGCGATCGCACCCACCAGCGCCGATGAGAGGAGATAGGGCTCCGCGCCCATATCTATGAGTCTTATTATGGTAGAAACCGCATCGTTGGTGTGTAGAGTTGAGAGAACCAGGTGACCTGTGATAGCTGCCCTTAATGAGATGCTGGCAGTTTCGGAGTCACGGGTTTCTCCTACCATTATGATATCGGGGTCCTGTCTTAAGAGTGCCCTGAGTCCCGAATCGAATGTGAGTCCGGCAGTGGGATGGACCTGCATCTGGTTTAGTCTGTTGAGATTCTTCTCCACGGGGTCTTCGATGGTGGATATATTAACCTGTCTGTCCGAGAGCGAATCCAGTGCCATGTAAAGGGTTGTGGTCTTACCCGATCCGGTAGGTCCCGTGATATAGATAAGGCCGTTGGGGGATTTAAGCATTCTGCTGAACTTTTCGTAATTACTCTGCTCCATACCGAAGGTGGACGCATTGTCTATCCTTGAGTTTCCGGCAAGAATTCTCATTACGACCTTTTCACCGAATACCGTAGGGATTACGGAAACTCTGACGTTCACGATCTGATCTCTTATCTTGATCCTGAAGTGACCGTCCTGAGGTACTCTTTTTTCTGCGATATCAAGTTCGGACATGATCTTGATACGGGCTATGAGTGATCCCTGAACGTTTTTCTGGAGAGTCATGTAGTCGATGAGCGCACCGTCCATACGAAGACGGACATGGAGCTCTTTTTCGAAAGGCTCGATATGGACATCGGATGCATTATCCTGATAAGCCTTGTCCAAAAGGGAGTTGACCAGGTTGATGATAGGCGCATCGTCTGCGCCGGCACCTGCATCGATGACCATTTCCCTGACCTCGGAAGATACCGCGGATTCATTGGCAGATTGTGCGGCACGCTTGGTCTGTACTTCGGCGTAGTAATAATTGATGGCATTTTCAATAGAGGCCCGTTCTGCCAAAACAGTTTCAACGTTCATACCGCTGGTCTGGCGTACGTCCTCGATATTGATAAAATCAAGCGGATCGTTTACCGCAACTATAAGAGTTCCTTCGCGGAATGCCACGGGAAGCATCAGATAACTTGATGCCATCTGGCTGGGAATGGTTTTGACCGCATTGCTGTCTACGGGGTATGTGGACAGATCGACCACTTCAAGTCCCATACGGCTTCCCAGGGTGTAGAGCATCTGTGTTTCCGTAACGTATCCTTTTTCGATCAGGATCTCACCCAGTCGTTTTTTCGATTCTTTCTGTTCATGAAGTGCATCCGCAAGCTGGGCTTCATTGATATAACCCGCTGCAACCATCAGATCGCCGATCCTGATTTTGGTAGAAGAGCCTGCTTCCATATCTAATCTCCCTTGTTTCGAAATTGATCAAATGACACAAGCGTCATTTATTCCGCCTTGTCTTTCATGTACAAATTAACCGAGATCTGTAACTGTCTCTGATCGCTCTCGACTACGAGTACCGATCCGTCTTCCAGAATAAATGTAACGGGATCGAGAGTTATCCATGTAAATCCCGTGATCCTTACCGAAGGGTTATGAGCCAGATCATCTATGACAGCCTGTTCGGCTTCGATATCACCTTCAACCACGAGTGTAAGTTCTACGCAGAGAAGTCCGGAACTTTCGGTGGATGTGACATTCTTCAGTTCGGTTGTATATTCTTCCATCGGATTGGAAATGATTCCCATATCCGAAGATTCATATCCGGTCACGAAACTGAGAACGGCTTCTTTGTAGTAGGAACCGGATTTAATCTCCTCTTCCGCAGGAGCTTCGGTAATCTCGGGGGACTGAACTTCCGGAGCAGCTTCCGTTTCAGAGGTCTGAATATCCGAATAGAGATAAGGTTTTTCGTCAACATATCCCTGAGGCATATTGATGGTCAGATCTCTGGCAAGAAGTCCTCTTTTTAATACATAGGAGGTTACCAGCTTATCTATTTCCGAACTATCCATGTATTCGTAGTAGATCGATGTTGAATTCGCAAGATCTTCCGCGAATCTGTCCGATAAAGCTTCGGCAGTCGTAAGTCCGATTACTTTTGCTTCGTTTTTAGCTTTTAACGCTGATTCTATTCTGATCCTTTCCTGATCCTCAACGGTTTTTCTATACAAAGGTCTGATAAGACACCATCCGAAGATGAACAGGATCAATATATATACCAGCAGGTTGAGAAGTTTTTTATCTCTGGCTGTGAGTGATGAACTGAAATTCATTTATTCTTCCTCCTTTGCAGATTGTCCGCTAAGGGTACAGATGACTTTGATGGACCAGGCACCGTCGCTTTCATTCCACGAGTAGCCTGTATAGTCGACATTTTCAAATATATCCATATTGAGCAGATCCGCTATGAACATATTGATATTCTCTACCGTAGGAGAGGAAGCGGTGGTAGCAAAAACACCGTCTCCCGAATTGTATGAACTGAACTCGACAGAGACATTATGTTTGGATGCCGCGTTTATTATCTGTTCGTTGACGCTTGAATCCGGTATGGGATAAGTATCAATGTATGTACGAAGCAGATCCGCACCGCCTTGCTGTTTTCCGTCAGCTGCCGAACGGGTGATGAAGGCGTCGTATTCCATGGCACTTTGCATTACATCGATACGCGAATTGTAGCTTTCGATATCACGTAATCTTTGTGCGGTGCTGATCCTGATTATCAGCATAAAGATCGTGATAAGTATCAGTACAGCGGTCGTGATTATGACAGGTATGGATTTCTTGTATAACTCGACCTTCCTGTTGTATTTTTCATCATTTTTCCTGATGGCCTTAAGAACAGGGAATCCTGTCTGGGGGACCATAAGTCCGGATATGGGATAGATAAACGATGACAGACGGTCGCTCCATTTTCTGAAATGGATATGTGAAGGGGCTGCGGTTCCGTGAACTGATATATCGGGATCCGTATCTGCCAGATATCTTTGTAGCATGCTTACATCTTCGGGAGTCATTCCTGCGAAGAACACATCGGTGATGGTGCCGGAGAGATGCTTGGATGATGCGAACTGCTTTATGCCGGAAATGTTACTTCTGATCTCAGCTGCAAATTCCTGCGTGCCGGGCTGCTGGAAAAGCCTTTTGGTAGAGTTATAATAATACTTTCCGTTTTCATAAAGTATGGTTACAAGCATTTGGGCATCACGGATCATGTAGATGGCGGTTGTGCCTCTTATGCATGTGGCAAGAAGCTCTGTAGCAAGGCTTACACCGTCGTGTACGGAATTGAGAGTGATACCCGCATCAGAGAAGATCTTTATATATGTTTCAATGAAAGTACGCTCAGCAACCTCGGTTATGACGTTCTGAGTTTTTTCCTTCTTATTGGTCTCGATGGGATACCAGCCCTTTAAGGGTGATTCGAATCTTCCGAATTCATCCAGATTGGTCTGCTTATCCAGATAGTCCGTAATACTTGCCTGCTTGGAAATCAAAGGCATCGTTACACGGTTGGAGATAAGCTGAGGGCTGTTGATTATCAGATCTGCATTTCCGCTTATCTTGTTAACGGACCACAGCTCCTTAAGCTTAGCGGATATAACCTCCGCACCGCCTTCGATGATGACACCGTTGAGTATGGCGTTTTCCGGCATGGATGCTTCAATGAGACGGTCTATGTATATAGACTTTCCCTTGCTTTTTCCGACAACGATCTGAATATTTTTGTTTGAAAAAAATACAGAAACGGACATTTTCTCTCTCCCGTAAATAAATTATTGACCTGCACCGATTGTTGAATAGGACTGGTAGATCGGAAGTATGACACCGATCATGATGAAACCGACGATCACGGCCATTATTACTATCATTACAGGTTCTATGTACTTGACCATTCGGGTCAGTGCCTGTTCGGATGCAAAGTCGAGATTGTCAGCGACATTTACGAGCATTGAATCCAGCGAACCTGTTTCTTCACCGACTCTTACGACGGATGAAAGTTTTGATACGAAGCCGTCTACATTATCAAGCGCATCAGAGAGCAGACCGCCCGCCTGTACGGCTTTGATCACATCATTAAATTGGTGTTCTATGTATGAGTTGCCTATGGTCTGACGGGCTATGGAAAGACATTGGTCTATGGGAATGCCTGCCGAGTAAAGTGAACTCATTGTTCTGGCGAATCGTGCGGAGTAGATTACTTTCTGGAGTTTTCCCAACGGTCCTCTTACCTTGAACTTGTCGATCACTAATCTTACCGAGGGTATTCTTGAAACTATTCCTCCGAATATCCATATAAGCACCGCAAAGATCAAAAGCAGATACCAGTAGTTCCTGACAAAATCACTTACGCCGAGCAGGAATCTCGTCGGTGCGGGAAGAACCGGCATCTCATTGAAGAGTTCTTCAAACTGTGGCATGATGAATCCGAATATGATTCCCACGACACCTACGATAAGTGCAGCCAGTATTTTCGGGTAAGTAAGTGCATTTTTGGCCTCTGACTCAAGATGGTTTTCTTTTTGATATTGATCTGCCAGCCTGAGGGATGTGGTATCAAGATTACCTGAGCTTTCCGCAGCTCTGAACATATATACGAGGAGCGGAGGAAATGCGGGATATAGTTCTTCCATGGCGGTTGACAATGCAATACCCTGAACGACTCTGTCCCTGAGTCTCATATAGAGTTCTTTCTCATAGGGAGTAATCGATTCATCAGCTCCCTGGATCTCGAGTGCACGGAGTATTGAGATACCGGATTTGATGAGCTCGCCCATCTGTCTGCAGAAATCCGAAAGCTGAGATTTTTTCAGCGGCTTCAGAGCTATCTGCTTCGTTACTGCTTCGTAGTAGAGAAGAGTCTGATCTTTGCTGCTTACAAGCTTTCTGATCTCTCTTTCATCGGAAGCTTTAATCCGTCCTTTGATCTGTTTTCCGTTTTTGGTTTGTGCTGTGTATCTGTAGTCAGGCATCTTTTTTTATTCTCCTGCTGAGTATTCCAGTACCTTAAGATCGTAGTATACTGTCCAGTCACCGTTCATTCCGTATGTTCCGTCCCCGCTTCCTACATCCTTGTATTCCACAAGATATCTTCCTTCCCTGTATGTAAAAGAAAGAGGAATATCATTTTCGTAATCCCATCCCGTAAGTGTGATCTCACCTTTTATGGGAATCATGGTCTGCATCCTGGTAAGTGCATCCGGGGCAAGACCTGTCTGATATGAAGGATCGTATATAGACTCATCACCTTTATAGAATTCCAGTGATACAAGCTTCATTGCAACCCGGATATCTTTGGCGTGTCCAAGAGCTGTTCTTGCACCGGATCCTATACCGGATATAAATACAATGACACCGATGATCAAAGCGACAATGATCAGGATCCGCGCGATTTTTCCGAATCTGCCCGTACTTTCTTTTACATAGAATTCAGTTTTGGAATTGCTATTTAAATCATCCATGGTTATTCACCTGTTTGATCAAGGTACGTTATATGTTCCTGTATTTCCGTTTACCGAATAATTGAATTTTTTTGTGTTTGCAGGAGTAGAACCGAACAGAAGATCCATGGCATCTGCGCCTGCGGGATAGTTCTTAAGGGTTATAACGTATGTCTGTGAAGTATTCACATTGAATGTGCCTTCATTTACACCCATGATCGCTCCCCATGTTCCGGAAGATGAGATATCTATCGATCCGCCATCGGGTATACGAATGGTCGAACTGTCTCCTTCCGTTCTTCCGAAGGTGCTTGAGTTATATCCGACTATTCCTCCGGCAGCAGTATTGCCTGATACAGTGATCTGGGAATTACTGTTGGAAACAAGGGATATAAATGGTGTGTTTTGAAAAGCACCTTCTATCTTGCCCACCAGACCTCCGGCATATGTTGCGGCATTTACGGATACGGTTGAAGTGCCTTCGCACCTTATCTCAAGTGTTGTGCCCTTTCCGATATTTCCGCCGGAAATATGGCCGACGTTTCCTCCGGCTGCACTGTCTGTTGATCTGATACTTAGCGCAGAGTTTTTGACTTGAATGCTTCCACCCGAATAGTAGCAGTTGTTTTCTGCAGCTCCTACGATTCCGCCCGTATATCCCGATCCGGTTATCGACAGTGTGCAGTTATCCAGGATCACTTTGGGTTTCTTATGAAGGTTTTCGTTGTTTCTCGAATATGCTAGTCCTGCGATTCCACCTACGTAATTGTTTCCCTTTATCGTACATTCTGAAACCGGAGCAAGGGTTATTGCCGCAGCGTTTGAGAATGCATTCGAGTATCCTATGATTCCTCCCACATTATCGGTACCGGTTATGGAAATATTCTTGCCTGTGAATGTATACTTGGAGGACTCCGATGAAGAGCCGTTATATACTTCTCCGAATATTCCTCCGGTGTGTTTGGTTCCTGTTATGGAAGAATCCTGTCCGTTATAGATCAGTTGCGGACTGTTTTCTATCTTGGCATTTGTTTCGTAGCATCCGATGATTCCGCCGGTATGTTCGGAACCGGTTATGGAAGATGTGGTTGCCTCATACAGGAGAACAGATGTGTTCTTGATGGATATTCCGGTATTGGCATATCCGATGATTCCGCCTGTGTAATTTGCTCCTGTGATAGCGGTTCCTTCTCCGCCAAATACCATCTTTGAAGAACCTTCTATGGTACCGGAACTCATTGCTCCTATAATGCCTCCGGTGTAGTTTCCGCCGGATATGGATGCTCCTGCGGATGCAAAACTTAACACTGAACTGTTCTTGAAGTATGAGCCTGTTACGGAACCTGCAATACCGCCCGCATATTCGGGACTTTCATCTGCTGATGCGCAAAGTATATGAGCACTTTCACCAATGTAACTGATTTCTCCGGAAATATTTCCTACGCTTTCGACTTTGCCGATGCATCCGCCGATATTGCCCTTTCCGGATATGAGGGAATTAGTTCCTTCATAGATGACATGAGCATTTTCGCCAATCTCTCCGCCGGTAAGTCTTCCTATACATCCACCTACATATTCATATCCGTTTATGGCAAGATTCGTAAGGTTCGATCTGACGGAGCCGTAGATCTTGGTTCCCGAGCTGTTACCGATACATCCGCCGATATTTGAAGACAGTATTTTATTTTCCGGTGACAGATATGTTCCGTCTATTGCCAGGATGTTTCCGGTCAGCAGTATCTCTCCGGTTTCACTAATGCTCGGAGATCCGGTAAGGCTGCCTATAACTCCTCCGATATGGTTTCCTCCTCTTACGTATCCTCCGTTTGAAGTCATGGTAATGGAAGAGGTAACAGTCATTCCAAGTATGCTGCTTCCTATACATCCTCCTACATTCTCACCGTCTGCCTGAATGATGGGAGCTGCGCTGTTTAAATATACATATGAATTTACTGAAACAGTCGAATTAAAGTTCTTGTTCGTATTAAGAAGTCCTATTGCACCGCCCGCATTAGCATTTCTTGCGTGCACGTGGGAATAAGGATTAAGCACCACGGTCATATCAGAGGTGGTGGAATGATTGGTGTTATCAAGTCTTCCGATCATTCCTCCCGCATTATCGTAGCTGTCCACATTTACGATAACTGTATTTCCGGCAGTCTGAGTGGGAAGATTAAATGCAGTCTTTATCTCTGAGTTTCCAACGGTGAGGTATCCGATCAAACCTCCCGCATTTACGGTATCGGTATCATAAACGGTTCCCGAAAGTGCTGATTTGCATGCATTAACGGTAAGGGTTACGGAGCCTGCATCTCCCTGCACGAGAGATAACGATGAGTTGGCGGAATTGTTACCCGCCTTGAATAAGCCGCAGACACCGCCGCAGTTTGCAACCGCGTTGACTGAGACACTTCCGGATACGATGGAACGAAGAGCCATATACGAGCAGATATTTTGTGCATTACCTATAACGCCTCCTGCATTTGAAAGATCGGAGACGATCTTGGATCCGGACTGCAACTTAGCGGTAATTGTAGTTGAGACTCCCGAAGGATCACTGCTGAGCGCGCCTGTCTGCGTACCTATTACACCGCCTGCGTTATTTCCGTATGAGTGAATGGATCCGCTTTCGAAACAATAGATCGAACTTGCTCTCGGCATGAACCGGATCAAACCGACGCTTCCTCCGATACCGGAATTGTTACATTTGGCATCCGAAATGGGATGGGCGTTTGTGTTTCCGATGATAGTTCCATAGTTGAAGGATGCTATACGGAAAAGAGGAAGAGTATTCTGCCCGCCGGTGATCGCACCTACGGCACCGCCTATTCCGCCGGTGGTTTTGTCCACGTTTGTATTCAATTGATTTCCGGCATGAGTGCAGTCACCGTATATATCTCCATTATTGATCACGGAGATCAATACGTTTGCGTTTATACCGTTTAAAGCATTGATCTTACCTACAGCGCCTCCGGTTGTATGTGCATAACCGTAATATGTTTTGTTAACGCCGTTGTCACTGTATGTATATGAACCTATATGCGAATTATTATCATTGATCACAAGGATGCTCACATCTGATACATCACTGCTGGTAATGATGCCAACGGCTCCGCCAAGATTCTTGACATAGCTTTTTCCGTCGGAAGATGTGATGACTCCTTCGTTTCTGACACGTATGCTGATAATTCCGCCGCCGTAATGACTGATTCGTCCGACAGCACCGCCTATTCCGGTTTCACGCTTCACATCTTTTGATTCTTCATCTGTCTTGCACAGAATATAGGAATGTGAATCGAGAGTTACGTCAATTGCATATTCAAGAGGATCTACGGGTGATGCCAAACCAAGATCTTCGGTGATCGAGAGAATTCCGTCGGATGTACATGAATATGACAAGGTTGCGACTTTTGAGTTCTGACAGAAGTTAGCGTTGTTAAGCGTACTTCCTACCGCACCGCCCAAAGAGTCGGAGGTTGCATACAATACGGATGTGATGTCGCTACCGAAATCAATGATCGCTTTATCAGTGTCTTCGGTGTTGTTAACGCGAATGAATGCATCAATATCACTTCTGGTATAACCTACTGAACCACTGACATTCAGCCAGTTTGCGGAAACAAATTTTCCGGTTGTTTCCAGATGACCGTAGAGATAACCCGGGGCATTTGCTACGGATGTTGCACCGTTGTCACCGACTATTACCCCGCATGCCGAGAGTTCGTAAAGATGCCAATTGTCCGAGCTGTCCTTATACAGAGAGGTAATGATGCAATTACTGAATTTGATCGTGTTGTTTTCTTTGTCGGTGATGGTAGGAGAACCGATATTACCGATATTTGTTCCGACCAGTCCTCCCATGGGGGAACTGCCTTTGAATATTAGTGCATTTGTGGAATCGACGGTGGTATTTACGAGAGATGTAACCGCAGACTTAATCTCATCCGTATCATCGGGAGAACCGTCGGGTACATCACTGAGGAGCAGTGTCATTCCGTTGGCACGGATGTTGATTATATTACCGCGGTTTACATTGATAAGACCGTATCCGTCCAGTGAGGAAGCATTCTGATTCCTGTCAAAGAACGACTCCATTCTCATCTGCAGATTATTGATGGAAGCTATTTTCCCCGTAAGGGTATCTGTTACGGCCTGAAGTGTTGTATGAGTGTTGACCTTGGGAATAGAGGGGAATGATACTACGCAGAGATCATCTCCGTATTCTTTGTGAGTAATGGCAGTAGGACCCGGTATGGGAACGGGAGAATGAGGAACGATTCCCACATTGTTTACGGGAGAGTATACGACAACATCACTGGAATAAACCGGATTACCCGCAACGGTCTTCATGGTGTACCAGTTCAGATCTCTTACGATCGAATAACAGACATCGATGCCCGTATTGTTTTCGAGCATACGGATGTTATAGAGATGCCTGTATGAAGTTATGACAGCTCTGTCGGTTCCACCGATGGTGGGCTTGGTTCCTACACTTCCGGTACCCAGATCTCCGAAATAAGAATTGACCACCGCATAGTTCTTGCCGTTTTCCTTTGAGGCTGCTTGATCCATATATCTGTAATTTCCTTCGGAAATGTAATAAACCGGATCGTCGAGAGCCCTGCTTGCGTAAACCGTATCCGTAGCGGCGATATGTGTTCCTTTGTATGCTGCGTACGCATCACCGAAGTCATCGTTTTCCGCAAACATGGTAGCGTAGAAGTTGGTGGGGAATCCGTTAGCTACAAGCTTGGTAATATTGGGTGCAGTCAGTCTGTGGAAGCTGTAGTTGAGAGTTTTCAGCGTTTCGGCAGCCGTGCCGCTTGCCGGATTCATGGCGTTGTCGATGAGATTGCGGGACATCATCGCATCAAGAGAAAGAGAGTAGTATACTCCCTCGGAAATGGTTGAGCCGTATACATCGTATATCTCGTAGGATATGGTGATGGGGAAATTGAAATAATTATCGTTTTGGAAAAGCTTGTTGCCTTCGCTGTTGTAGTCGAATGCATAGTGTGAAGGAGATACCCTGTGTACGTAAACTTTGGCTATACCCTGAATGGAAGCCTTGTAAACGGTTATGGGTATTCCTCTGAGATCACTGACCGTCTCTTTGGTATAGAGCACGGTGTAATCCCTTGTTCCCGTATGCCCTACAAAAGAAAGATTTGTGGTGTGATCCTCGAGTAAAAGATCAAAGTTGTCTTTGCTGAATTTGAGTGCTTCGTAAAAACCTTTCTGATAAAGATTCTGCTGAGGATATCCTTCGAAAATGGAATTCTCGTTAAGAACCAGATCACAGAATTTTTCATCCGTGTCTGCGTTGAACAGGGTGAAAGTATAGTGAACGTGGTCGGGAACGCCGGTTACGGGATTGTCATCGGATTTGACCGACCATTTGATATCGAGAGTTTCTCCGTTCCTGAGCGTGAAATCGTTTACTTCAACTTCGGAAGGCACGAAAACTGAATCTATCGAGGACAGACTTACATCGCCGCAATAGTATCCGATAAGACTGGTTTTCTGACGATATTCACCGTCTCTGTAAGGAACCGTAAGATCCGTATGATTATTATATGCCTGCAGATTCCATGTTGTTCTCTTACTGTCGTAAAAAACAGAACATACACTTGTGCTGAGATGAAGATTTCCGGACGCATCCAGAGCCTTCTCCACGTCGAATTCTATGGTGATGATACCCGACATTACATCGGTTGCTTTGAAGTCCTGATAGATGAGTTCCTTGATCAGGTCGTTTTGTGCATTATTCGCACCGGGAGTATATGTAACGGCATAACGCATATGTACGGACTGTCCGGGAAGAGAATTCGGAAGTTTGTCCGGGAACAATCTGAATGATCCGGGATTGAATTTTGTATCAAATAATTCGCGGTTATTGTCCTGAGAAGGGTCTTCCGTTCCTATACCGTCGCTGCCCTCATCATTAAGGCCTTTGGGACCTATGAGAGCCCTGCTCCATTCGTCCAGACTTCCGTTTTCCGACATGTGATTCAAAGACGCCTGGGCAGACTGGTATATGGTCTCTGCGGTCCTTTGATTGTTGTTGTATCTGGTCATGTCTATGTATGCCATGATACTGTAGACCGCAGCAGAAGCAAGTATTCCCAGTATTACCAGGACTACTATCATTTCAACCAGTGTGAAACCGGCATTGATATTCTTTTTTGAATCATGTTCTCTGAATATCATTCGGTGGTGTCCTCTGCGAAAACAAGGATTGAACTTCTGGTATAAACGGGACTTTCCGAGGCCTGATGCGCATAGTCGCATGCATATACTTTGACGGTGACTTTAACACTGAGAGGTCTCTGAACATATATATCATCCGACGAAGTCTGCAGGTCCGAGAATTCAAGGCTTACCGTATATCCGTTATAAGCCGTGGATGAAAAAGGTGCAGTGTAATCGTATCTGACTGCGGGGTAGATGCATCCGATTGTCTTGGATTCACCGTTGTAGGTGCAGCTTTTGTTTTCTCTTCCGCACTGGTAATATCCGAAATGAACGTATCCCTGACGGGTTTCGGGAGTTGCGGATGTGTCTGCTGCAGTAGGGTAGAATCTGTAAACCGCCCTGGAGGATATTCCGCCGATGCCGTCCGCAGGATTGGGGAATATATAAGAGGTTCCCTCCAGAATGTTGGCGTTTCTGACACTCATGAAATTGGAATAGGAGATAGGCATACAGGAATATACGGCCTGACAAAATCCGGGATTTTTCCGGATGATGAGAACATTTCCCGCAGAGTCGAACCTTGCCGTACGGGGGTCGGGCTGCTCGAATGTACTCAGGAGCAACTGATCTCCGGTTGAAGGGTCGTAGGGATCCATTCCCAGATTAACGATCCTAACCGATGCAAAATCATCTATGTATGCCTCGGCACATTCTTCCCTCAGAGAGTCGATCACCATATCCGCAACAACCTGAGCTCTGCTCATTGATTGAAGCTGCATATATATCCTGGTGGAAGCGGGAAGCAGCGCAACTATCGCGGTTGCAAAGAGTGCGGTAAGAGTCATGGAAACCAGAAGTTCCACCATGGTGAAACCTGAATTCTTACGGGTATTTGATTTTCCGCACGTATATTTTTTCATCTGAATACCCAATAGATTGAGTCACCGGATTTATACTGATATGCGGTGAGGTCATAGTTTCCATCTGTTCCCGATATGGATACAGAAACGGGAGACTGAGCGGTACGCATTGTGGTACTGGGAGAGTTAGTCTTTTTCTCCTTACTGAGTTCCTTGCGGAAATTCTCATACTCCTCATCGGCCGTACGCCTTATATCAATGGAGTTGTTTATTGTCGCACTTGCAAAATTCGTGGCACCGGTGAACATGGCGACCACGATCATGAGCACAGTAAAAGTGACCATTACTTCGACGAGAGTTTCACCGCTGTTGTTCTTTATCAATTTGCCGTATGTTTTATCTGTCATATCAGATCTACCTTTTGCTGTAACCTGAAGTAGCATTTCCCGTGTATTCCGTGGTTTTGATATATGTTTCACCCGATGCTGTGGCTGTGACGGTCAGAACATAGTAAGTACCGCCGGTTCCGGTTTTTCTGGAAATCACTGCATGGACCGAAGAGTCCGGAACAGAAGCGAAGCCCGACGTCAGAGGCACTATATCGCCGTCTGTTGCGGGATCGGTTATAAAAGAATCCAGATCGATCCGGGATTTGTGGAGATTATCGGATGATTCGTTTAAGATCAGTTCCTCGATACGAGCCGAGAGACTGGTTGCCAATTCGTATGCCTGATTGTATTTTTTGACGGATCCGGCATCGGAAAGAAGCATCGAACCGATGGCAACTAAAGTAAGCGCCAGCGATATTACGATGACACTGAAGATTGAAACTAGAACCAGACTCGCCCCTCTGTTAGATTTTAAGAAACTTGTTTTCCCCATAACCGAAAAATAAATTATCTGACAATTTGTCTTTTCATAGTATTTATCGGTAATTTACGTATCTATTTTAGCACAACGAACGTTATAAAGAGCGTTTTTACCTGAAATTTCCTTAATTATGTAGAAATTTCCAATTCAGTCACAAAAAAGATGACAGCGAGGACACTTCTGTATTGTCACCGGGTGACAATACAGGAGCGTACCCACTGTCATCTAAAAATGGAAAAACGGAGGGATTATCAAATTATCCGAACAGTATGTTGTTCAAAACGGTCTCTAAGTATTCCTGTCTGCCCGATCCGGGTGATGCGGGCTTCTTAAGCTCTGCGGCATGTGCTGCAGCTTCTTCGAGGGTGATGCTTCTGTCACGGATCTTCTTGCCGATTCCGTCAGAGTAGCTTGAATAGCGCTCTTTGACGAATTCATCGATACGTCCGTCTTCGATGATGGCGGCTGCCTTTATAAGGCCGAGAGCGAAGGCGTCCATTCCGGAGATGAATGCATAGAACATATCCTCGGGAGTGTTGGAAGGGCGGCGGTTCTTGGAGTCGAAGTTAAGTCCGCCTCTTAATCCGCCGGCTTTTAAGATCTCGTACATAGCCAGAGTTGTGTCGTATACATTGGTGGGGAACTGGTCCGTATCCCATCCGAGAAGGGTATCACCCATGTTTGCGTCAACGGAACCCATCATATCTTCAACAGCACATACTCTGAGCTCGTGCTGGAAAGTATGTCCCGCAAGAGTTGCGTGGTTAGCTTCGATGTTCATTCTGAAATCCTTGTCGAGGCCGTTCTTTCTGAGGAATCCGATGGCTGTTGCGGCATCGAAATCATACTGATGCTTCATGGGTTCCTTCGGCTTGGGCTCGATATAGAAATCTCCCTTAAATCCGATCTTGCGTCCGTAATCTCTTGCAAGGGTAAAGAGTGTTGCTATATTTTCCTGCTCGAGTTTCATGTCGGTGTTGAGAAGAGTCTCATAGCCTTCACGTCCGCCCCAGAATACATATCCCTTAGCACCGAGTTTAACTGCATTCTCAAGTCCTTTTTTGACCTGAGCGGCAGCAAAGCACCATACATCGGCGGAATTTGAACTTGCGGCACCGTTCATGAAACGGGGGTTGCTAAACATGTTGCAGGTAGCCCAGAGACACTTGATATCCGTTCCCTTTGTTTTCTCCACGATGTAATCGGTGATCTCATCAAGTCTTCTGTTAGTCTCGTTTATATCATCGGGATCTTCGGGACAGATGTCTGCATCATGGAAGCAGTAGTATTTGATACCCAGCTTTTTCATAAATTCTATACCGGCATCTACTTTAGCCTTGGCATGCTCCATTGTTCCGGGAACGGCACCGAAGCTCTTGTCAGCGGTTCCTGCTCCGAACATGTCTACACCGTTTGCACAGAGATTGTGCCACCATGCCATGGCAAAATTCAGATGTTCTTCCATGGTCTTGCCCATGATGACTTTCTTCGCATCATAGTACTTGAAAGCGAGAGGGTTCTTGCTTTCTTTTCCCTCAAATTTTATCTCGGGAATATTAGGAAAAAATTCACTCATAAATACACCTCTTTCTATAGGTTAGTAATAACTAACCAAATCATACCATTTTTATCGGTAATTACAAATATATTTTTTCTTAAATCTTAATGCCGGTGGGGCAGTACTTTTCGGGCAGTGATCCATAACCCGGAAAGTGCCGTCTCCACCGGCATTTATCGCCATTGGATTATTTATTGAAAAAAAGTTAAAAAGAAAGTATTGACATAAACCTATATGCATGGTATGTTTATACACACAGCGGTTAGTAATAACTAACTAAGCCTCCAAAATAATATCACACATCTGATTTTTTGTACAGAAAGGTAGTCTCAAATGAGTAAGATAGCAATAGTTTTCTGGAGCGGAACAGGTAATACCGCTCAGATGGCTCAGGCGATAAGCGACGGAGCATCCGTTGCCGGTGCCGAGGCTGTTCTGATAAATGCATCGGACTTCAAACCGGAAGATTTGGATAAATATGATGCAATTGCACTCGGCTGTCCCGCAATGGGAGCAGAGGTGCTTGAAGAAACAGAATTCCAGCCCATGTTTGATTCCATTGAATCAAGTCTTTCAGGCAGAAAAGTAGCCCTTTTCGGTTCCTACGGATGGGGCGACGGAGAGTGGATGAGACAGTGGGAAGATCAGGTGAAAGCGGACGGAGCCCTTCTTGTGGGTGAACCTGTTATCGCTCATGAAGCACCCGATGAGAACGCTCTTTATGAGTGCCGTGCTCTCGGCAGATCGCTTATTTAATTACATAGACCTCCAATTGGCTTAAGCAGCCTGTACATTTCAACCCCCTACACAAAGAAACCGCCCCCTCCGGGCGGTTTCTTATTGTTTATATGACAATGGGGACGTACCCTTTTGTCATCTTCCTTCGAACTTCATAAATAAGTGTCAAACTAAAGGAAAGATGACAAAGGGGTATGTCCCCACTGTCATGGATATAAAAGAAATTCAGGAGGGTAAACTACTTACTTACATGAAATGCATTCATCTGAGGATATACGGCAGATGCACCGAGCTGCTCTTCGATACGAAGAAGCTGATTGTACTTGGCAACTCTTTCGCTTCTGCTGGGTGCACCGGTCTTGATCTGGCAGGTATTAAGTGCAACCGCAAGATCTGCGATGGTGGTATCTGCGGTCTCGCCTGAGCGGTGAGAGGAGATAGCGGTATATCCGGCGTTGTGAGCCATCTTGATCGCTTCGAGAGTCTCTGAGACGGAACCAATCTGATTGAGCTTGATCAGGATTGAGTTTCCTGCACCGAGCTTAATTCCCTTTGCGAGTCTCTCGGTATTGGTAACGAAGAGGTCATCTCCTACAAGCTGAACCTTGTGACCGATCTTAGCGGTCATTCTCTGCCAGCCTTCCCAATCCTCTTCATCAAGTCCGTCTTCGATGGAGATGATAGGATACTTATCTACGAGGCTTTCCCAATGAGCAATGAGTTCGTCTGAAGTAAACTCTTTGCCGGACTTGGGCTGCTTGTAGAAGCCCTTTCCTTTTTCACTCTTCCATTCGGAAGAAGCTGCGTCCATTGCAATCATGAAATCCTTACCGGGTTCAAAGCCTGCTTTTCTGATAGCTTCGAGGATCTTCTCGATAGCTTCTTCATCACTCTTTAACTGATTGGGAGCAAATCCGCCTTCATCGCCTACAGCTGTTACATCTCCCATATCCTTGATGAGAGCCTTAAGTGCATGGAAAACCTCAGCGCACCAGCGAAGAGCTTCTTTAAATGAAGGAGCACCGACGGGCATGATCATGAATTCCTGTGTGTCTACCGCACTGTCTGCATGAGCTCCGCCGTTTAAGATATTCATCATGGGGACGGGAAGTCTGTTTCCGTTTACTCCGCCCAAAAATCTGTAAAGAGGAATATCAAGAGACTTTGCTGCTGCACGTGCTGTTGCGATAGAAACAGCAAGGATCGCATTTGCTCCGAGATTTGATTTATCCTTGGTGCCGTCTGCCTTTATCATAGCGGCATCAACGGCATATGTATCGGATGCATCCATTCCGAGTATCGCATCCTTGATCTTGGTATTGATATTATCGACAGCCTTGGTAACACCCTTTCCGAGATATCTTGACTTGTCACCGTCTCTTAATTCAAGTGCTTCGAACTCGCCTGTTGATGCACCGCTGGGTGCGCATCCTGTAGCGACGGTTCCGTCTGCGAGAGTGATCTCTGCTTCAACGGTAGGGTTTCCTCTGGAATCAAGTATTTCTCTGCCGTAGACTTCTACGATTTCCAAATAATCTTTCATGGCATTCCTCCTGGTAACATTGAATTCCTCTCCATTTATACCGTCATAGGTACGGATAAAAGGAGAGGAACCAAACATGATTTATTCATTGGTTAGAGAAGACTAACCATGCAAATATTATCATACGGAATTGAGATGTGTCAATATGATTAAAACCCTTGTTTTATCGGGAATCCGGAGGCTCTAAATGGATTCTTAATAATTATTTACTTGACCTTTTCTTGAAAACGGATGTATCATCGCTACTGTTGTTTGCTTAATGAGCGGACGACAGTATTATTTTTTTTGAGGAGAAAAAATATTATGAAAAAAAGAACTATTGCAACATTACTTTCACTTGTTATGGCATTCAGCCTCACAGCTTGTGCCGGCGGCTCTGACAACAACACCGATACTCAGGATGTAGTTGTTGAGGAAGAAGAGACCGAAGAAGCTGATGCTGAGGACGTTGATGCAGAGGATGCTGATGCAGAAGACGCTGACGCAGAAGACGCTGACGCAGATGCAGAGGACACCGATGCAGAGGATGCTGATGCTGAAGCTGCAGCAGATATCTTCGGAACCGTTGATGGAGAGTTTTACACCAACGAGTATTTCGGAATCAAGGTTAGAGCTATCGAAGGATATGCTTTCGCTGATGATGAGACTATCGAGCAGCTCGGATACATGACCGCCGATATGATCGCAGAGGGCGACTCTCTCTACACCGAGGCTGTCAGCAATGCACTTGAGTCAGGTGAGACCATTATTGATTTCTATCTTACCGATGAGGATTTCATGAACTCTCTCAATCTTACTTTATCAAGCACTGATTCCAGACTTACTCAGGACGATGCTGCAGATATGATCGATGCTACCATTCCTTTCCTTGCACAGACCTATGAGTCAATGGGAGCTTCCGATGTTAACTGTGAGCGTTCCACCGTTGTCTTCCTTGGTGAGGATGTTCCCTGCATCCGTACTTCAGGAGTATTCGAAGTAGAGGGAACTACGATCGATCTCGATGTAGTTCAGGTTGTTATGATAAAGGACGGATATACCGCAACCATTACCGCAACCACTTACATGGATGATGAGACCGGATCACTTCTTGATACCGTATCTGTTATCGAGTAATAATCTGATCTGCTTATTTAAGAAGCGGGACTGTAAAGTCCCGCTTTTTTTGTAATGGTGGTGATAATATGCTTGAAGAGTCTTTCAAGGTTCTTTTTTTAGTGGAAATCATCACTGAATAATGAATGCAAGAGAGGCATCGTCAAGTAAAGAAAAGCATCAAGGGTTAGGCTAAGAGGTTTTTCTGAACATGAATTTGCGTACTATATTTATGCCGATCTTGTAGGGAAGCGGACGAAGTGCTTTGTCTGCTTCCTTTAATTTTTCTCTAATGGGAATATTCTGTGGACAGTGCTTCTCACACTTTCCGCATTCTATGCACTGGTCGGGGAATCCGGGCTCTCTGGTCAGTCCTACGGTCTGCGCATACTGGAACCTGCCGTCGCTTTTGGACTCGATATACATGGCGTTGTAGCATCTGAAAGCTCCGGGGATATCGACCCCCTTGGGACAAGGCATGCAATATCTGCATCCGGTGCAGCCTACTTTTTCAAGCTCTCTGATCTTCTTGGTGACTTCTGCAAGAGTCTTGTGATCGGAGTCCGTAAAATGTCCTGCAGGAGAATTTGCTGCGGTTCTGCAATTCTCACGGACCATTTCAACGCTGTTCATTCCGGACAGTACAACGGTTACTTCAGGCTGGTCGTACAGCCATCTTAAACCCCATTCTGCGGGAGACCAATCTCTGTCGCTTTCCTTCATTATCTTTTTGGCTGATTCGGGGAGCATGTTTACGAGCTTTCCGCCTCTTAAGGGCTCCATGATGACAACAGGGAACCCCTTGGCGGCAGCGGCTTTCAGCCCATCTACCCCGGCCTGAGTATTTACATCGAAATAGTTATACTGGATCTGGCATATATCCCAGTCGTAATCATTCAGGATCTTTAGAAAACCATCCGTCGTTCCGTGATACGAGAAACCGATATTGCGAATCTGACCGGACTCTTTCTTTTCTTTCATCCAGTCGAGGACACCGACATTTTTCAGCTTCTCCCACATTGCAACGTCGGTAAGGTGATGCATCAGATAGTAATCAATATGATCGGTCTTGAGCCTTGAAAGCTGATCATTAAAGTATTTGTCCAGAGCGGCATTGTTGTTTACGAGATACTGGGGGAGCTTTGTCGCTATATTTATCTTGTCCCTGATGCCGTTTTTTTCGAATATCTCTCCGATGGTAATTTCACTGCCGGGATATACGTATGCGGTGTCGAAGTAATTCACACCCGAATTGTAAGCCTCCATTATTTCACGTTCGGCTTCTTCAAAATCTATATTGTTTCCTTTTTTTACAAACCTCATGCACCCGAATCCAAGGATGGAGAGCTTTTCGCCGTGTTTGTCCGGTCTGTACTGCATTCCCGATTCATTCATATAGTTGATCCTTTAATAAATGAAAAGATGTTTTTTATTTTCCGGTCCCGTTAATACCTGTATTATACTATGAAAGGAAGACGGCTAAAACCGGATGTTCCGAATGCTATACCTTCCGAAGCCATTGATGGGGTAAAATGCATCAAAACTCACGAAAATAATGAAACCCGATGCTTTTTGGGCTGAGTAAAGAATATAAACGCATCGAGAAACACAAAAATCCGAGAAATAGATGCTTTTTTGGCGAAGTAGAGATAATAAAAGCATCGAGAATTCCAAAAACCCGGGAAATAGATGCTTCTCTGGCCGGGCAAGAAGGAAAAAAGCATCGAATTTCGTGAAAGTAATGAAACCCGATGCTTTTTGGGCGGAGTAAAGAATATAAAAGCATCGAGAAACACAAAAACATGAGAAATTGATGCTTTTCTGGTCGGGCAAGAAGGAAAAAAGCATCGAATTTCGTGAAAGTAATGAAACCCGATGCTTTTTGGACTGAGTAAAGAATATAAAAGCATCGAGAAACACAAAAACATGAGAAATTGATGCTTTTCTGGCCGGGCAAGAAGGAAAAAAGCATCGAATTTCGTGAAAGTAATGAAACCCGATGCTTTTTGGGCAGAGTAAAGAATATAAAAGCATCGAGAAACACAAAAATCTGAGAATTAGATGCTTTTCATTCTGACTCGTAGGAATACGTTGCGGGGCATGCAGAGAACTTTGGTTTAAGGATATAACTATGGATGATATCGGGAGATCGGCTTATAGGGTATCTTACTAAAAGGATAATTAGGCATTATATATGAATGAACATGACCGGAACAATATAAAGCGTTTCATGGAGTTAGCTGAAAGGGCAAGACAAAACGGGATATATACTTACTCCAGCTTTCATTCGGCGAGAACGGCAAGTCTGGCTTACGAAGTGTCGGACGAGCAGGAAGTCAGGATGTGGGGTGGAACACAGGACTGTGAACGAGTGGTCACACGCTTTGGCGACCCGAACGAGGTCGCATATGATGAGCCGTTCCCAATCCGTATTCTTTATGTCAGACCAAAGCAGGAAAAGTTTGCGGATAAACTGACTCACAGGGATTATCTTGGGGCGATATTAAATCTGGGGATTGAACGCGATGTTATCGGTGATATCCTCGTCTCGGATCAAGCGGCCTATATTTTTGTATTAGAGGAAATGGCTGATTATATATGCTCAGAACTTGATAGAATAAAGCATACGGCGGTAATTTGCTGCATTACGGAGGAAGTGCCGGGAGACTGTCTTCCGAAGCTTTGTGAGGAAAATATAACCGTATCATCACCCAGACTTGATGCGATCATCGCTAAGGTGTACCACATATCTCGAAGTGAGGCTTTGAAACTCTTTGTGTCGGAAAGGATAACGCTAAACGGAAGGCTGTGCAAGAATCCGGAGATATTACTCAAGGATAACAGTAAGATTTCGGTTAGAGGCTACGGAAAGCTTGAATATCGTGGTGAAGAGCATGCTACGAAAAAAGGAAAAACAGGCATAACCATTTGGCGTTATGTGTAAGATGTACTAAGCGGTTATTTCTTATGCAGGCTTATAAAAGTGGTCTCCGAAGGAGACAGTCCTCACCATGGATTATAAGAATGTCAGGAGGGTAAATAATTTTTTACGAGTAATGCGATCCTTGTCAATCTTTGGGATAAGAAAAAAATACATGTAAGAAAAGCGGAGATATCGATTTGAAATATAAGGTGGTTAAAATTCAGGAAGCGGACTATGGATGTGAAGAAAGACCTGCAGGTTATGTGCCTAAGGTTATTATTCGTTTATGTGACGAATCGGGACATGAAACCGAGAGGGAAGTTCCCGATGCCGATCTTTATGCCCGGAATATAGACGAGGGCGATTCGGTTTTTTTTGACGATGATAATAAGATCAATAAAGCAACTGAGTTGGCTGTAAAAAACCTCAGAAATTCAGAATTTACAGCCCAATCCGGGCTTAAGGACAGGTAAAGCAACTGAGTTGGCTGTAAAAAGCTTCAGGAATTCAGATTTTACAGCCCCATCCGCGTTTTAGGTTCAATAAAGCAACTGAGTTGGCTGTAAAAAGCTTCAGGAATTCAGATTTTACAGCCCGATTCGTGTTTTAGGCTCAATAAAGCAACTGAGTTGGCTGTAAAAAGCTTAAGGAATTCAAATTTTACAGCCCAATCCGCATTTTAGGCTCAATAAAGCAACTGAGGCAGCCGTAAATAAAGGAGATGACTATGGGAAGACAGCTGGCATTTTGGAAGTATGAGGACGGAATAAAACTTGATGCTCGAAAAGTTTATGAGAAGTCTTGCGTGGAAGGGACGGAAGTGGAAGGACTTGCCATGCTTTCAAATGATGAGATTCTTTCGAAAGTAAAAAAGACGTTCATGGATTATGAACGCCTTGATGATTACAATTACGGTGGTCTGTCCGGTTCCTTTACAATCTATGTAAATCCCGGATCTGTTGTATTCGACTGCAGCTTTAGGATGAATGAAGCCGAACTTAACAAGATCATTGATCTTATGGCGGAATTCGGATGTCCTTTATACGATCCTCAGATCGATGTGAGATTCGAATTATAGCGTAAAACTATTTGATCACCAGCTCCACGGGACAGTGATCGGAACCCATTATATCCGTATGGATATCTGCGCTGACCAGGCGGTCCTTAAGTTTTTCGGATGCCACGAAGTAGTCGATGCGCCATCCCGCATTGTTTTCTCTTGAGTGGAACATATATGACCACCAGGAGTAGATTTCTTTCCTATCGGGATAAAAATATCTGAATGTATCTATGTAGCCGCTTTCGAGGACATGTCCGAAGGCGGCTCTTTCTTCGTCCGAAAAACCTGCGTTGTGGTGATTGGACGAAGGATTCTTAAGGTCAATCTCGTTGTGTGCCACATTCAGGTCACCGCAGTAGATGACCGGTTTTTTCTTTTCCAATTTAAGGATATAGGAAAGGAAGGCTTCTTCCCATTTCATTCTGTAATCAAGACGGGCAAGCTCCCTCTGAGAGTTGGGTACGTATACCGTTATAAAATAAAAATCATCATATTCGGCAGTGATGACACGGCCTTCGTGGTCATGCTCCTCTATTCCGATGCCGTAAGTGACGCTTAAGGGTTCTTTTTTCGTAAAGATGGCGGTTCCGGAGTATCCCTTTTTCTCGGCGTAGTTCCAGTACTGGTGATATCCGGGGAGTTCGAGGGAAAACTGACCCTCGGAGAGCTTGGTCTCCTGAAGGCAGAATATATCCGCATCAAGTTTTTTGAAGGAGTCTTCAAAGCCTTTTCCCGCACAGGCTCTGAGTCCGTTGACATTCCATGAGATGAATTTCATATCTCTTTTCCTTTCGGTGATGATTTCGATCATTATACCATTTATGGAAGAGTTTTGCCCATAAAGAGGCTTTGTTAGTTATGACTAACTAAGTGCACTTACATCTGTACAAAATGACTGAAAAAATGTATAATTTTGTCTCAGATGCGTGATTTTATAAGTAGTTCAGAAGACCTATGATAAATCATTCACATTCTATTAAGGAGGCTACTACATGATTTATTCAACAGAAGTAAAAGCGATGTGTCCTGTACATCAGGGCGTACATCACGGCGCTGCACCCATTCCCGAAGAAGCAAAATGGGTAAAGTCCAAAGAAGTTAAGGACATTTCCGGTTATACTCACGGTATCGGCTGGTGTGCTCCTCAGCAGGGTGCCTGCAAACTTTCTCTTAATGTTAAGGACGGAATCATTCAGGAAGCTCTTGTTGAGACCATCGGTTGCTCAGGTATGACTCACTCTGCAGCTATGGCATCCGAGATTCTTCCCGGACTTACCGTTCTCGAAGCTCTTAACACCGACCTCGTTTGCGACGCTATCAACACCGCAATGAGAGAGCTCTTCCTTCAGATCGTATACGGACGTACCCAGTCTGCATTCTCTGAGGGCGGACTTCAGATCGGTGCAGGTCTTGAGGACCTTGGTAAGGGCGCTCGTTCAATGGTTGGTACCACTTACGGAACTCTCGAGAAGGGACCCAGA
>JAEEGK010006812.1_pt1 | contig 27387 bp, 17 predicted proteins | sample 8958771 | NCBI WGS metagenome assembly JAEEGK01 (sample SAMN16246547, study PRJNA631951) | gut metagenome | biome: gut microbiome; feature: rumen; material: SC-attached | host: Bos | place: Iran: Karaj | collected 2018-10 | reverse complement strand
TTTTTATTTTTTATTATTTTATTATTGCTATATCTTTTTATATTTTTTTATTTTATTTTTTTTTATTATTTCTTTTTAATATTTCTTTCAAATGTTATTAAACAAAACATTCTAAATTAGTTAAAATATAGTATATATTTTTAAATTTAATTATTTTAATTTAAAAATAAAGTTATAATATTATCATAAATTTTTTATTTCATTATACTTTCAATAATTCTTTTTTTTATTGATATTTCCTATAAAAACTATAAATTTATATATTATATTTTTAAAAATTTTCAAAAAATAATACATTAATATTATAATAAATTTAAATAATAATTTAAAATAATAAATTTTTAAATGGCTTAATTCATAATACTTTTAATTTTTATTATTGAATATTTTAATATAACAATAAAATCAAAAATTTATTATTATCTTACAATAATTTGAAATGATTTAATTATTTCTTCCCTTTAAATGTATTTTTTATTAGTATTTGAAAATCTAATTTTATTATTTTTTAAATATAATTCTCCTATATTTGAATAAAATAATTGATAATATTTTTAATTTATAATTAATGAGGTTTTTTAAATTAAACATTTATCTAAAAAAAATGAAATAAAAACACTTAATTTTTTAATTTAATTCGATGAATATTTAATTTATAAACTCTTATATAGTAAATTAAAAAATTATTATTTTTTTTAAATACAGGATAATTGGTTATTTTATAATCCCTGTAATAATATTTTTATTAAATTTTTATATTTTTATATTCATTTAAATAATTCCATTTTTAATTTTTTTTTTTATTCCTTTGAAAAAAAATAAAAACCAAATCAAAAAAAACAAAAAAAATTTTTAAATGGGAGTATGCACAGCTGAAAATAATAAACAAAAAAATATAAAAATAAAATCGAAAAAAATAAGATATGAAGACAAAGAATTAAACACAGAAAGAGGTCCAGAAGGAGAAATAGAGCCAACAAAAATAATAAAAGAAGAAGCAAAAAAAGAAGAAGAAAAAAAGAAACCTCAAAAGAAAAAAACATCAAAAAGAAAAAGTTTAATAAGAGAAATAAGAGAACGAATGATTATGCCATTAGAAGAAGAATATATAAGACCAAAACAAAAAAATAAAAAAAAACAACAAACAGAACATAATAAAATAATTAAACCAAAAGTAAAAAATGAAGAAGAAAAAAAAGAAATAAAAAATGAAGAAGTAGAAAAATTAGAAGAATCAAAAAATAAAAATGAATATTATTTCATTTGTCCAAATTGTAAAACTCGTTCTCCTCATATTAAAAATATTTATCTTGATCAAAATGATAATTTATTAAAAGTTTTATATCGTTGTGCTTGTAATAATTCAGAAAAAGAAAAAGAATCTCCTTTAAATCTTATGATATCAAAAAATATTCCTGAAAATAAATGTCCAATTCATAATGATAATTTAAATTTATATTGTAAAACTTGTAAAATTAATATTTGTAATAAATGTTTTGATGATAAACATTCTGATCATTTAATTAAAAAACAAGAAAATGTTTCTAGTGAAGAAATTGAAAATTTATTAAATATTTTAAATAAAAAACAAAATGAATTTGAAGGAAGTTGTGATATTGCACAGAAACAATTAGAAAAAGATATTAATGAACAAATTAGAAAATTAAATAAAAAAAAAGAAGATTATAGACAACAATTTGAAAATGAAAAAGAAAAAAATAAAAATGTTTTTTCAATGATAAAAACTTTATATACAGATTATCAAAAAAGTTTATCAGATAATTCAAATAAAACAGAAAATAATGATGCAGTCAAATTAAATCAATTAAAATATTTTTCAATATCAGATAATAATAATAATAATAATAATGAAAAATCCTTTTCTACAAATATAAAAAATATAATATCAAATATTCCAAATACAGATGTTCCATTACAAGTAACATATAATTATAATTTTATTCATTCTCATCCAAATGATAGTAAACAATATAAATGTATTGATACAATTTATGGTCATGTTGAAAAAATAGTTTGTTTAATTCAATTACATAATGAAAAATTAGTTTCTGGTTCTTATGATAATACAATTAAAATATGGAATAATAGAAATTTTCAATGTGAAAAAACATTAAATGAATATAGTTATGTATTATCATTATTTGAATATTCACCAAATTTTTTATTAACAGGAAATTCAGAAAATAAAATAAATTTATATAATTTAGAATTAAATAATAAAGAATTAATATATTCATTTACTGGACATGATTTATGGATAAATTGTATAATAAAATTAAATGAAATGTATTTTGCATCAGGATCAAATGATACAACTATAAAAATATGGGATTATAAAAGTAGAAAATGTACAAATACTTTAATTGGACATAAAGATTGTATTTTATGTATGATTTTATTAAATAATAATCATTTATGTACAGGCTCAGCTGATACAAATATTAAAATTTGGTCTTGGGAAAATTCAGAATGTTTATTTACTTTAAGAGGTCATGAAAAATGGGTTAAATGTTTATGTCAATTAAAATCAGGTGAAATTTTATCTGGAAGTGATGATAAAAGTATTAAATTTTGGAAAAATAATGAATGTATTTATACTTTAAAAGGTCATTTAAATTCTATTAGAAGTATTTGTCAAATTAATAATGAAAAATTTGCTTCTGGGAGTTTTGATTATACTATTAAAGTATGGAATATTAAAAATAAATATTGTCTACAAACTCTTCATGAACATTCAAGTAATGTTATTTGTGTTATTAAGTTAAAAAATGGAAATTTGGCTTCTTGTGGAAATGATAATGTTATAAAGATTTGGGAATGATTATTTATTTTAGTTTTAATTTTTTTTTTTACTTTTTATATGATTATATATAGCTTTTTTTTGTTTTTAAAAATATTCATGTTATTTATTTATTTTAGAATAAGATTAAATTAAATTTTAAATAAATAAAAATATTATTATTTAAATGTTTTTTAGTCTTGATTTAAAGTAATGTAATTTTTATTATTTTTTAAACTTTCATCTACTTTTGATAAAATATTTCTAAATAAATCTAATGATTTATGTTGACTTGCAGAATAAGGATCTTCAGTTTCCATATAACTATTTTGATTTAAAGTATTAATATTATAATTAGTATAATTGACATGTGATTTTAAACTTAAATTTTCATTATTTAAATTTAAGGGTGAATAATCATAATAAGGAGATAAAGTATTTCTATTAACTTCATTTATATTATAAGTATTATAATTATTTTTATTTTGACTATATGAAGTTCTCATCATATTTTGATATATATTATTATTATATGTATTTGAATTATTTAATTGATTACTTGTATAATCAATTGAACTTGTACTTATTATTTTATTATGTAAATTTTTTTCATTATTATCATTTATTTTTTCAATTTTTTTTTTCTAATTCTAATTTTTCATCTGTTAATTCTTTTATTTTTGTTTTTAATAATTGAATCTTTGATTTATATTCTCTAATTTTAGCATTATATGCATTTATAACTTTATTAAAAGATTGTGTTTTTTCATTAAATAAATTATTTGCTTGTTGTAATTCTAAATTAAATTGATCATAATTATTTTTTAAATCATTATATTGATTTAATAAATTATCTCTTTCATATATTAATTGTTCAATTTGATTTTGACTTTCTTTTGCATATGAAATATTATCTTCATTATTAATTTTAAATTCATTGATTTTTTGTATATATTCTTCTTCAGAAGTATCAATTTTAAATTTTAATTCTTGAATTAATTGATTTTTATGTTCAATTTCATTTGTATTATCATTAATTTGATTTTTTAAATTTTTATTTTCTTTTTGTAAATTAAATATTTCTTCATTTAAAGTATTAATTGTACTTTCCAATCCTGAAACTTGCTCAATTATAAAATGAGAATTTTGATTTTGAATTTGAGAATTATTATTATTTTGTTGTTCAATCGAATTTTTTTCAATATTTGAATTGATATTATTTGTTAAATTCATTATTGTTTTATTTAATTGTTGAATTTCCATATTTTTTAGTTTATTTAACATATTTATTTCATTATTATATTGTTTCTGATTTTCATTTATTTGATTTACTAAATTTTTATTATCAAATTCTAATTTTGATTTTATTATTTCTACTTCATCTAATCTATCATATATACTTGCTAATTCTGAAGAAATATTTTTTGATTTCATTATTGAATCATTAGTTAGTGATAAAGATTTATTTTTTTGATTTAATTCTATATTATTATAATTTAATGAAGCATTATTTTTTTCTAATTCAGTTATTCTACTTTGAAATTGATTTGATTGAAGCTTTAAATTTTCATTTGATGCTGATAAATTTTTTATTGTGTTTTCTTTTCTTTCGTTTTCTTGAGTTAAAAATAATTTTTCTTGTTCTAAATTTGATATTATATTTTTTAAATTTGTAATTTCCATTTGTTGGTTTTTTTGATTTTGTTCTAATTCAAATATATATGTTTTCATTTGGGAAAATGTATCTCCTTTCGGTGTTATTGATGAAATATTTAAAGTGTTAGGAGAAAATATTGGTGAATTATAAAATGACATTATTTTATTATAATTAAATTTTTAAATATATTTTTAAAATTCTTTTATAAATTTTTATACTTAATTTAATTTATTGTTAATTATATTTTTTTATAATTTTTTCATGAAATAAAATAGAATTAATGTTAAATATAAATAATAATAACTTTAAAAATTAGAACATTTTTAATAATATCAAAATTAATAAAATCAAATTAATCAAAAAAAAAAATTTACATAATTCTATAAATATATAAAAATATATAAAAAATAATAAATTAAAATATAATTAAAGGAACATAAACTTCATCATCAGTGATTCCAGCATGAGCAGATTTTAAAAGAAAATCTCCTTCTTCAACAAGAATTTTATTATTTTTTGAAATAGCAATAAAATCACCAATAGCATCATTAAATAAATAATTAAAATTTCCATCCCCAAAAAATTTATTTTTAACAACATCATTTTTATCAAATAAATAAAAATCATTTCCATAAAATTGCAAAAATTTATTTTTAAATTCTTCATATTTTCCATTTTTAATTTTAAAAGAACAAGCCCTTCCTTCAATTGACAATGATCTTTCCATTAAATCATAAAATTCTTTATTTAAAAAAACATTATCAGTATTTAAATGACCATGATCTGCAGTAATAATAAATAAACAATTTGAATTAATTGACAAAATTTCTTTTGATAATTCTTCAACTTTATTATTTATTTTTTTTATTTCTTTAATTATTTCTTTTGAATCACATCCTTTTAAATGCATTAAATGATCTGGTTCAGGATGATATACATAAATAAATTTTTTACCTTTTTTAATTATTAAATCTTTTATTATTTTTATCATATCATTTAATTTATTATATTTAAAATAATTTTTTTTAGTTTCATCACAAAAAGGATTTAATAAGTAACTTTCACATATTTTTTTCTCATTTAATTCATCATAAATTTTTTTTGAATTTAAATATTTTTCTTTAACTTTAATAAAATTATCATCTATATTATTTTTTCCTTTTTGACTATTTAAAAATAAAGTATAAATATTGTCTAATTCATTAATATAAATTGTCCATCCAAGCCAACCATGTTCAATTGGGTTTAATCCTGTTTCTAAACTTGTTGTTGCTGCTGTTGTTGTTGGAGGAAAAACTGATGTTAATTCTGATATTTGATTCTTTATTAAAAATGAATTTTCTGGAAGAGTTTTTTTTAATATTTTTGAACCTAAACCATCAAATAATATTAATATTATATTTTCTGGATTTTTTTCTTCTAAGATTTTATCAATTTGATTTAAAGTTTTATTATTATATGGTAAATGAAAAAATTTTCTTAATGAACAAGATAAGTTTGTTAAACAATTATTATAATCTATTTTAAAATTGAATTTATCCATTTTTTTGAATTTTTTTTTATTAATTATTATACAATAAATATTATAACTTAATTGTATAAAAACTTTTTTAATTATAAAATTAAATATTTAAAAAATGAGTGAAGAAATTAAAGATAATCTTTTAGAAGATAATGATATGAATTATTTAAAATCCACAATGGTAAGAACACATTTAGATGATATAAATTTACTTGAAGATATGGGATTTCCTTATACTTTAATAAGAAAAGTATATTCTTTTTTAAGACCACAAACAATAGAAGAAGCAATAAGATATATGACTAAAGAAAATGGAATATATCAACATGAATTTAGAGAAGGTAAAAAATTAGAAGAAAATTTATGTTTTTTATGTGGTGAAGAAAGAAAATTTCATATGGATTATGTTCCAGAAGATGAAAATGAATTAAATGAAATAAGAAATAGTTTTAATTCAATAAATTTAACATCATCATTAAAAAGAAGTACAATTTATAATAAAGAATGTGAAATATGTACTGAATATTTTGGTAAAGAAAAAGAAAGAAAAAAAATAATAAATCCTAAATGTAATCATTTTTATTGTTATACTTGTTGGTTACATTATATTCAAGATCAAATTGAAAATTCAAATGTAGAAAAAATGAAATGTCCTAATTTTGAATGTAAAGAATATTTAACTGAAGAATTTATAATGGAATTAATAAAAGATAATACAACATTAATTGATAAATATAAAAAATTTAAAGTAAAATTAGAAATAATAAATAATCCAAATAAAAAATTTTGTCCTAAAATAGGATGTGATTCATTTGCAATAAGAGAAAATGAAAATATAAAAGAAGTAAAATGTAAAAAATACGGTCATAAATTTTGTTTTAATTGTTTAAGAAATTGGCATGGTAATACAGATTGTGATTTTGAATTAGAAAAAGAATTTCAAATATGGAAAAAAGGTAAAATAATAAAACAATGTCCAAATTGTAAAATATGGACAGAAAAAAATGAAGGATGTAATCATATGAAATGTGTAGAATGTAAATATGAGTGGTGTTGGTTATGTTCAGGAAAATATTCACTTAATCATTTTTATGAAGGTAAATGTAATGGATTACAATTTTTTAAAGCTAAAACTGAAAAAGATATAGAAAATGCTTTAGAAAAAAATATAAATAAAAATAAAGAAATTCCTATTAATTTTTCTCAAAGAAATCAAATAAATAATATATCTGATAATTATAGTTATCAAGATAGAAGAAGAAATGTAGATAATGAATGGAGAAATAAGGAAATAAGAGTTGGTCATATTATAATTGATAATGAACATCCTTATAATTTTCCTTCTAAAAGAAATAAAGAATATATTGATTTTTTTTATGCTTATGCAATGATGAGTAAATGTGATTATTTTGGTTATATTTTATTATATTTTTTTATGACTTTAGAATTTTGTGGAATTATAATGCATGATAGATTGTTAAATCTTTCAGATCCTTATTATGATTTTGATAGAGGAAAAATTTATATGAATAAAAAGTTTAATAAATTTATTCTTCTTTCTTTAGTTTTTGTTCAATTTATTATTTATTTCTTTTTTAATTTAGCTTGTATGATTCTTATTAGTATTCCTCAAATATTTTATTGGCCTATTTTTTATTTTATAAGAAGTAAATGGTATGATTTATTTATTTATAATGTTACTACTGGATTATTAGGAATTAAAGTTAATTATGGTAGATATTAGTTTTAAAAAATTTTAAAAAAAATATATTAATAGTAATTTAATTTATTTATCTTCTTCCTGCATTATTTCTTAAATTCTCAACTTCTATCATAATTTCATTAAATTCAAGTTTAATTTCATTTATTTCATTTGTTTTTTGAGCTAATAATTTAAGTAATCCTCTTTTTTCTTCTTCATGTTTCTTTGATAATTTCTCAATTTCTTTTGCTAATTGTTGTGAATTTACATTTTGACAAATTCTCTTATAAATTTCTTCTCTATTTAAATTTTTCATTTCTAATTCTTCTATTTTCTTTAAAAGTAATTTAAAGTCATCATAACTTTCAACAAATATTTTAATTTTTTCTGGATCAAATCCTTTATCTTTTAAACAACTTAAAACTTTTTCATTTTCTTTTGTAATATTTTCATTTTTTTCTACTATATTTTGATAATTTTTTCTATATTTATCTAATTTTTTATTTAAATCTTCAATTTCATTTTTATATTTATTTTCTTTTTTTTCAAAATCATTTTTCATTATAAACTTTTCTTTTTCTAAATTATCAGCTTTTTCTTTTAATTTATCTTTATCTTCTAATAATTTTTGTGTATTTTCATTGAAATTTTTTTGTATATTTCCAATTTTATGTTCATATTCATCAAATTGTTTTTTTAAATTAATAGAATTAGTTTTATTATTTGCTTCAAAAGTTTTCATTTTTTCTTTCATTTGTATAACATCAGGATTAGCAGAATTTTTTTCTTCTCTATATAAAAAGTATTTTAATAATTGACTATTTAAATCATTTAATTTTTCTTTAAGTCCTTTATTTTCTTTTTCTAAATTTTTAATTTTATTTTTATATTCATCAGTCTCATTTGCATTTATTAAAATAAATTTTTCTAATTCTTTAACTCGATTTTGTGATTTTATTAATTTACCTTCTAATTGATTTAAATAAGAAGGATCAGATTGAATATAAAAAGTAGAAGGATCTTTTGAAGTTAATGCACTTAAAAAATCATTTAATTTAATTCTATTTCCTTTTATTCTTGGAAAATTATTAAATATTTCTATTAATTCATATGATGTTAATGGAACATTCATACTTTTCAATACTGCCATATAATTATCAAAGGTTATTTCATTTTGTGTATCTTCATTTTGTAAATTTTTAAATTGTCTTTCTATAAGTTCTAATTTATCATTTTTTGGATTTTCTGCATTTGGTAAAAGATATTTTTGTAATTTTCTAATTTGAATTTCTGCAGATTCTTTAAGTGAAGGATTAATTTTTTGATTATTTAAATTATCATTTATTGGAATTTGATTAGTTAAAGTATTATTATTCTCTAATATAAAATTATTTCTTATTACTTTATTATTATTTCCAGATGGAATTGATTTTAAAAAATTAATTTCTTTATTTAATTCTTCAATTTCTTTTTGATAACTTATTAATAATTTTTCTTGTGTTTGAACATCTCTATCATTTAATAATTGTTCATAAATATTTAATGAATCATTTTTTCCTTCTAATAATATTTTATTTGAAAAATTTGGATTATTTTCATTTTTTTCATTTTGCTTTTCTTTTAATTTTAATTTTGAATTTTCTATTTCAATTGATTCTTTTTCTTTTTCTAATTGAGTATATTTTTCATGTAAAATATAATTTTCTTTTTCAAGTTCTGATATTTTATCTTTATATTCAGTATTATCATTTAATTTAAAATTTTCTTCTTCTAATTGTTTATTTTGAGCTTTTAATAAAGAATTTTCAGTTCTTAATTCATCAATATCAATTTGTTTTTTTGATAAATCTAATTGATATCTTCTTTCCAAATCAGTTAATTTATGTTCAGTAATCATATTTTCTCTTGCATTAATTTTATCTTCAATTTCTTTTACTTTTGTATCATATTCATTTTTTAATTCTACAAAATCTTTTTTCATATTTTCAATTAATTGTTCTGCACTCATTTTATCTTTTCTCAATTGCATATTATCATATTTTAACTTTTCTAATTCTCTAATATGATTGGCTAATTCTTCATTATATTTTTTTAAATTATTTAATTCATATTCTGCTAAATGTCTTCTTTTTTGTTCTTCATTTAAAGCACTTTCTATTTTTAAATTAATAATTGAATCAGGAGTTTTTATTATTGGTAATTTATTAATTGTCATTGATTCAGTTAAATAAACATTTAATTCATCAGTATTAAAAGATTTATATTTAATATCTGGATTATAATATAATTGATTTTGATTAACTTTTAATCCTAAAAATTCTTTTTTAGCTTCATTTAAACCTGGACTTGAATTATAATTTCTATTTAAATTATTTTGTTCAGCAATAATTTTTTGAGTATCTTGAAATCTTTTATTAACTTCTTGAGCAATTAATTGATGTAAAATATTAGTATTAATAGAATTAGAATTTAAATTATTAAAATTATTCTCACTATTAATATTACTATTATTATTAATATTACTACTTCCAATATTATTAATATTATTTTTTTCTTTAACTTTCTTTTCTAATTCTTCTTGATTTCTTTTATGTTCTTCATTAATTTTTTGAATAAGAGAATTAGCATTACTTTCATTATTTTCTTCATTAATATTTTCCATTTCTTTAAATTCATTTTCATATTTATAACCACTAGAACTGAGAATTTGACTATTAGTATTATCAGGAATTAAATTATTAATTCTTTGACTAATATCAATTGATTCAGTAATATTTGGTTTTGATTCTTGAGTATTAATTTTTTTAAGTTCTTCATCTTTATTTTTATTTTCTTCACTTTGAACATGAAGAGAAGAAACATTTGAATCAACTTGATCAAAACCACCATAATCATCTTCATCACTTGATGCTCCAAATTTTTTTCCTGATTTAGGAGAATCTATATTACTTTTATTATTTATATTACTATTAACATTACTTATATTATTATTTGAATTAATATTTTTATCTTCTATTTCTTTTTTTTCTTCATCTTCTACTTTTTTTGCTTTTGAAAAATCTATTTTATTCTTTTTTTGTAAATATTGTTCCATTGCATCACCTGAAAAAATATCTTTTGGTTGTTCTACTGGTTTTGATGTTTGAGAATTATTATCTTCAATTTCTTCTTCTTCTTCTTTTTTTGAATTATTTGATATTTTTGATTTATTATTTTTTAATTCTGAATTATTATTATTTTCTTCTTTTTCATTTATTATTTTACTTGATGATGTCATATTTATATTATTATCTATATTACTTTTTTCATTTTTTTTCGATTCATTTCCTTGTGATGTACCAAATTCATCATTTACATTATTTTCTAAATCTTCAAAAAAGTCTTTTTTTTTCTTTTTTTTTGGTTTTGGAATTTCAGTTTCTTCTTTTTTTTCTGATTTTTCACTTTTTTCACTTTTTTCTGATTTTTCTTCTTCTTTTTCATCTTTTTCTTCTTTTTCAATTCTTTCTTTTTTTTCAATTTCAATATCTTCTAAATCATCTTCATCTGAATTTTTTTCATTTTTAATTTCATCTTCCATATCATCTAAAAAATTACCTTTTTTTTTCTTTTTCTTTTTTATATCATCATCATTTTTTTTTTCTAAAATATCATCTTTTTCTTTATCTTTTTTATATTTATCAGTATTAATATTTAAATCAATATTATACATATCATCTTTTTTTGGTCCGAAAGTAGAACCAAAATTCATATTATTAAATGAATTTAAAGACAAACCAAAATTTGAATTTCCTTTATTTCCAGAAAATATTGTTTTTGAATAAGAAGGATTATTAACATCATATTTATTTCCTGTTTTTGACATTTTTGGTTGATAATATCCAGTATAATTTGATTTTCTATTAAACATTCCTCCTGATTCACCTGATTCATCTTCTGGTGTTGATGATGATGATTCATCATATCCCATTCCGTAATCATAATTTTTTTTCATTTTTTTTGTATTTTTTTTTTTTTAATTTTTTTTATTATTTTTGTTTTTTTTTTTTTTTGTGAAGATATTTAGTTTTTTTTTTTTAATTTTTTTTTAATTTTTTTTAATTTTTTTATATATGATTACTAATAGTTCAAATTTAAATTCTTCAATTTCAACTCAGAAAAGTGAAACAATAAAAGTTTGTATTAGAATTCGTCCACTTTTACCTCATGAAGATATTGAATATTGGGAAATAAATAAAGAAGAAAATTCAATTAGTTCATCTCAAATAATAGAAAATGAAAAAGAAAATAATAAAAATATATTCATAAAACCAAATCCATTAAATACATTATTAATAGAATCAATATACACACCTCAAAATTTTCATTTTGATAAAATATATACTAAAGAAATATCATCTCAAACAATTTACATAGAAATGTGTAGAGAAATAACAAAAAATTTCCTTAAAGGAATAAATGGCTCAATATTTACATATGGTCAAACAACAAGTGGTAAAACATATACAATGTTAGGTAATCCTAAAAATCCAGGAATACTTCCTTGTGTATTAAAAGATACTTTTGATAATTTGAATAAATTAACAAAAGAAAATTTAAATATAAATTATAAAGTATATTGTTCATATATTGAAATTTATAATGAAAATATACATGATTTATTAACAGATGCATCATCATTAAAATTAATTGATGATAATAAATATGGAATTATTGTAAGTGAATCTAAAAAAGAAGAAATTAAAAATTTTGAAGAAGGAATTCAAATGAAAAATATAGGAGAAGAAAATAGAAAATATAGAGATACAATGATTAATGAATATTCATCTCGTTCACATACAATATTTCAATTATTTTTAGAAATAACATCAATTGATGAATCAAATATTTCAACAACAAAATATTCAATATTAAATTTAGTTGATTTAGCAGGAAGTGAGAAATTAACACAAGGAAAAATATCAAATGGAGAAACTGGATATATAAATAAGAGTTTATTTGTATTAGCAAATGTAATAAATAAATTAGCAGAAGGGAAAAATAATTATATTCCATATAGAGATTCTAAATTAACTAGATTACTTTCTGTTGCTTTAGGTGGAAATTCTTTAATTACTATTATTTGTAATGTTTCTCCTTCTGCTTCAAATTATTTTCAAACTTTATCTACTTTTAGATTTGCTTCAAGGGCAAAAGTTGTTAAATTAAAACCAAATGTTAATGAATATTTTGATGAGAAAGAATTAATTAATTTGTATAAAAATCATATTTTGAAATTGAGAAAAGATTTGAAAAGTAATTTAAATTTAAATAATAATATTTCTAATAAAGATAATTTGAGTAATAAAGATAATTTTGAGGTTAAAGAAACTGAAGATTATGATTCTACTAAAGATGATGATGATAAAGATTTTAAAATGAAATATTTTAATGAAGTTTTAAAAAATAAAAAGTTGAAGATTGAAAATGAAAGTTTAAAAAAGGAAAATGATAAAATTAGATTTTTTAATTTGAATTTTATAAATGGAGAGAAAAATAATTTTAATAATAGTAAAGAAAATAATTTTATTGAACCTTATGTTCAAAATATTTTAAATATGACAAATAATATACAAAATTATCCTAATATTGATTTAATTAAAAATAATTTAATTCAAATAAATGAAGAATATTTAAATCAATTAAACACATTACAACAATTTTATTTTTCTAAAATTAAAGATATACAAAATCAAATTATAAATTTAATAGATTTTAATAATAATAATCCAAATATCAAATATCCAAATAATAATAATTTTCAAATTAATAATTTGAATAATTTTCCATTAAATTTTAATAATTTATTTGAAGATATTCCTTTACAATTCGTTAATGTTATTGATATTCAAAATACAAAATTAACATATGAAGAAAGAGAAGAACAATTAGAAGAATTAATGGATAATTATACAAATCAACTTGAAAAATATTATAATTCAATATTTGAAAAATGTAAATTAAATGGTAATAATCAAAATGAATTAAATAACATTTCAAATGAATATAAAAACAATATTAATAAATTAAATGAAATATATGAAACAAAACAGAGTATTTTAGAAAATAATTTTTTTGCAACCTTAAAAATTTTAACAGCAAAAAAAGATAAAATATACTAAACTTTTTTTTTATAATAATAATAATATATAAATCAAAAAAGCTAACATAAATATAATATAATTTTATTTTAAATAATATTTTTCCAAAATTTATAATTATAAATATCATTTAAAAAATGTCAAATGATGAATTAGAAAATCAATTAAATATTTTAAAAGAATTAGATTCAGAATTAAAAAATTTAGATAAAAAAGTAAATGAATTAGTTCAAACAGAAAAAATTTCTGAAAAAATTCATAATTGTGATTCAAAAACAAAAGCAGAATTAAATTGGGCTTGCTCATATGGAATTTATACAAATTATTATTTATATTTAATTTTAAATGAAGTAAATCCTAAAGATCATCAATTAAATAAAGAACTTATAAGACTTTTTGAATTTCAAAAAAAAATAAATAATGCTGTTAAAGGTGAAAAAGATGAAGAAGAAGAAGTAAAAAATAATAAAAATAAAAAAAAAGATAAAAAAGTAATTGAAAAAATGTTAAGAAATATATTAAATGGAAAACATTAAAATAAAATACTTTTTTTATAGAAATAATAATAAGATTTATTTATTAATTATATAAAAAATTAAATATATTTTGTTTCAATAATAATATATATACTTGTTTTTAAATTACATAATTAATATTAAATCTGATAATTTTATTTCTTTGGGAATTTTTTTTAGTTTAAATATTTAAAAATTTCTTTTAGTATATTTTGATTAATGAATTAATTAACCTTTGAGTTATATTATTTTATTTCAAATAATTCAATTTATTTTTTCTAAAATCAAAAACAATATAATCAAAGAGAAAAAGACAATATATAATTACTTAATGTCAATTTATCTAAATAAATGAAATAGTATATTAATAGATGATAATTAGATTAATATATCAAATTGATTATTATTATAATTTTTGTTATAATCCATTTTTTATCTATTTCTTTCTTATATATAAATATAAAATTTATCATTTCAAAAAATAATTATTGTTCATTTAAATAAACAATTTCATACTTTAAATTTTCTTTTTCAATATTTTCATTTTCAGGAATATCATATTCTAAATAATTAAGAAAAATATGAGAAATAGGTAATTTTCCATCAAAAAAACCAAAAGTACAATCTAAAGGAATCCATTTATTATTTATTTTTGAAAGTGTCCATGCATGATTAATAAATTTAGAATTAATTTCAATTAATCCATTTTCACAATTATGACTTAAACCATTAACAAATATTGAAGAAATTCCAATTGAATTTAATAACATATTATATAATAAAGTAAAATGTTCTCCTACTCCTTCTTTTATTTTTATTATTTCTTCAATTGGAATTTTTTTATTTGTTAATAATGGATTATATTTTAAAAAAGAATTTACCCATTTTCCTAATTTTATATAATTTGGAATATTTACTTTATTTTGAAATAGTATTTTCTCACTTAAATTTTTAAAAAAATTATATTCTTCATTATTTTCAAATTTTTTTATTTTATTTTCTATATCATTAATTATATAATTTTCTTCAATATCATTTTCGAAAATAGTTTTAAAAGTGAAATTACCTTCTAAAATTTGATCATCTTGATAATAAAATTTAAAAAATTTTTCTTCTTCAATAATTTTTTCATTATCAATATTACTAGTAAAAATATCATATTTTAAAAATTTATAAAATCCACATTGAAAAAATTTATTTGAATAAATAATTAAAGGAAAAATATCTCTTTTAAGATAAAAATGTTGACATATTTTTCCTTTCCATTTTGCTTTTTTAATTGATAATTTAAATATTTCAGTTATTCCATCTTTAGGTATTATTCCATCAAATAAAAAAATATTTTCTTGTAAATCTTCAGTAAATAAATTATTAACTTGAGAAATAATTTTAAAAAATAAAGGAATTTTAATTATAACATGACAAACTGTTCCATAAAAAAAATTAGGAATATTTACTCTTAAATGTCTATAATACTCTAATAAATTTTCTCTAATTTCAAAATAAGTAAATGAGATTTTAATACTTTCTTCATTTTCTAAATCAAATTCAAATGTAAAAGTATTTGATTTAAATTCATATTTACCATTTAATTTAACTTTTTTTATTACTATTGTTGTTTTTGAATTAATTGAAAAAGTCCATTTATGAGAAATTATTCCTTCTTTTAAATTTACTTGTTTTAATATTATTATATGTTTTATTTTTTGACCATTTTTTGTTAAAATTATTTTTTGAGTATAATTTGTAATAATTAAACCAGATATATTTTCTTTTTGAATGTAATTTAATTTTATTTCATCTTTTATTCTTGTTGGAAAATTTTCATCATCATTATATATAAAATTATTTATTGTATTTACTTTATTTTCTTTTTTTTGTATGTCTATAAAATTGGTTTTAAATGAATTATTTATTTCTTCATTATTTATTGTATCTGAAGATTTTGTTGAGATATATTGAGAAGAATTTTCATTTTTTATTATTACTTTTTTATTTTTATTTTTTAAATTTGATAAATTATTACTTTTTATTTTTTGTTTTGGAGCATATTTTGTTATTGAGGAATTAATATTATATAAGTTTTGATTAAATAATTTATTTGATTCTAATTCTTTATTTGTTTTATTAGGGATAATACATAATCCAACTCCCATAGAAAAATAAATTTTATAAAATTTTAAAAAGAAAAAATAATTATAATAAAATATTTTTTTAAATTAATAGAAAAATAAATTTTAAAACAAAAATATTATTCAAATTTATAATTTAAAAATATTATTATTTTTTTAGAGTAATTAAATTATAATTTCTTAATTATAAATATTATATAATATTTTACAAAAAATCATTAAATATAAATAAATATCTTTAAATAAAAATAATAAAATAATAAATTTATTCTTAATAATTTTAATATTTCATAAAATAAATCATAATAAAAACAAATAAACTAAAATAAAAAAAATACCATTAAAATAATTAAACCCAAATAAAATAAAAAAATATTAAAAACCCCTAATAAAAAATATTAAATTTAACACTTATCAAATAATTCTTCATTTTCTTTTAACAAAAACTTAGCAGAATCACAAATTCTTTTAAACCTATCTAAATGTAATAAAATTCCCCCAAACCATCTAGTAACATTAACAAATAAATTAACAAATTTCATTTTTTTAATAATACCAAGTAATCTAATACCAGCTTCATCTTCACCATCATCATCAAAATCTTCTTCAATTTCATTATTAGAATTAATAAATCTATAAGCAGAAATATTATGAGTAGCTCTTTTAATTTTTTTTTGAGAAAGTAAATAAGACCGATATAATTGAATTTCATTTTTATTATGAACTTTTATTGCATGTGCTTGAAAGACAGACGCTCTATCAATTATAGTTTCTCCTACAATTCCACCTGATTTAAAAAATTCATTATATAAATTAATTTTATTTGAATTTTCTTCTTCTTCTGAATTTTCTGAGTTTTCTTCTTCTGAATTTATATCTTTTTCTATATTTGATATTATTGTTTTTTTTTCTTTTTCTAAATTATTATTATTAGTATTTAATTTATTATAGTTTTTTATTGGACTTTCATAACGAAAATCAATTAAGTCTTTATTTGCTCCTGATTTTATAAATAAAAAATTTTCTGTTGATAAATCTTTATTTATTATATTCATTTCTTTTATTTCTGAAATTAAATTTAATAAATAATCTTTTGATATTGAATTTTCTATTGAAAGTTTAGTATATTCAATTATATTATAAATATATGGTTCAATTACTTCTGTAATATTTTTATTTAAATCATCAATTATTTGTTTATTATTTCGAATCCAATAAATAAAAAATTGTGATATTAATACTCTTGTTTTATAATCATATGAAAATTCAATCCAAAAAGGAAGAAACATAATATCATTTCCTAATATTAAATCTTCCATTTTCATTTTTGAAAGTAAATCAATTGTTGAATCACTTACATTTATTTCATATTTTAATTTTATTATAAAAGATAAATTTTCTTCTGTATTAGAAATTTCATTTATTTCATCTTCATACATTGATTTTATTAATTCATAATCTGATTGTATTGAATCTTTAGATTCTTCTGGGATTTGTATACTTATTGATATCATTTTTTTCTTATAATACAATTTTTTTTAAAAACACTTTAATGGTTGATTTATCTTATTCTTAAAAAAATTATTTTTTTTAAAAAGACATTTATATTATTTAAAATAATTCAATAGTAAAAAATGGGAAATAAAGAATGTAATATTATAGATAAAGAAGATGATAATTGTTATAGTGATAATGAAAATTGTAATAATTTTAAAATTGAAAAAATATATAAATCTAATACTTCTAGAATTAATAAAATGAATCGTTCAATTGATTGTATAATAAATAAAGAGAAAAAAAATAATAAGAAAAAAATAATTAATTTTAATGATAAAAATAATAAAACAAAGAAATTAATACCTTCAAAATTAAATAAAATATTGCAAAAAAACAAAGAAAATATTATAATACATGGATTGAAATTTTCAGAAAATTATAATATAAATAATTTTTCTTTAAATTTTTTTTTTGTATAATTTAAATAACAAAGAAAATATAATATTTGATTATGAAAAAGATAGTTTTTTCTTTTATTCAAATTTAAAAAATAAAGATTTAATAAATTTATATAATGATTATAAAGATAAAGTTACAGAAGAAAATAAAAAAATTTATTCAAACTTTTTAAGAAATGATACAATTTTAACAAGAACAGGAAGATTATCTTCAACAAGTAAAAATAAAGAACAAATATTAAATAATTCAATAAAAATAAAAACTCCAATTCAAGAAAAAATTTTTAAAAAGAATTTTGAAAGTAAAAGTAATGAAAAGAATAATAGTAGTCGTAAAAATATTCATAATAAATTATTAAATGTTTCTATTAAATATTCTAATAATAATTCATTTTTAAATACTTATAAAAATAATTCAATTAAAAAAACTATTTTTAAAAGACAACATACAAATTCTTTTGATAAAGACATAAAGAAAAATATTACTGATGAACAAAAAATTTTAATGAAAAAAATAAAAATTCATCGTACAAAAAAGACAATATTTAATTCAATAACAAATAAAAGTGAAATTGAAAATTATCAAAAACAAGATTTATTTAAAGGAACTAATGAAGATAAAAGAGTTGATACACCTCATTTTAATTCATTAGGTGTTCAAAAATTTTATAGCAAAAAAAAGCCAAAAAATTTACTTACTACAGAAAATAAAAAAAACAATAAAAATAGAATGAAAAATATTGAAAGTGATTTACAAACTAAATTTTCTTTTGGTGATAATAAGTAATTGAAATAAAAATATATAATCTATAATATTATTTTTTTATATATTTAAATTAAAAGAAATTATATTATTCTTTTTTTCAATTAAATCATCAATTTTTTGAGAAAAAAATTTATTATCTAATTCAATTCTTGAATATAAAAAAGATTTTTTTATATATTTTTCATCATTTATTTCAGGAATTAATTTTTTAATTTTAATAGATTTAATAATATAATTGATATATTCTAATAAATAATTTTTAAAACCATTAATTAATTTTTGTGGTTCAGTTTTAGTGAATTGAATAATCTTTTCTTCATTTAATTTAGGATAATCTTTTTTTTCTTTTTCTTTTCCAAATTCAAAATTTGATTTTACTTGTATATAATTATATAATTTAAAATTTGCAGTTTCAATTGATTGAACTATTTTATTATATTTTGAAAATAAATAATTCAAAATTAAAAATGTTAATTCATAATTTGAATTTAAAAAATTAATTTTATGAATTAAAAATTCATCAAAACAAAAAAATAATTCACTTATTCTATTATTTATATTTAATTTATCTAAAATATGTGATTGATACATTATCATTTGATTATCTAGAAAAATTTTTAATGTAATATATTTTTTATTATGAATATAAAATCCGCATTGAATATAGCTTCCATTATTATTATAGTCAAAATATTTTTTTATAGAGTTATTTTCAATTAAATTTAAATTTTTTGCTTTCAATAAAATTTTTTCTATTTGATTAAAATTAGTTATAACATTTGGTTTATTTTCTTCAGTTAGTATTATATTAATATTTTCATGTGTTTTAGAATCATATTTATTTATTTCTTTTGAAAATAATGGATTAGGATATGAAAAAGTATTATTTGGATATTTTTTTTGAATTAATTTTTTAATTGTTAAAATTTTTGAAAAATTAACTTGAAAATTTTTTTTTTGATAATAATTTAAAATTTCTTTTGAAATATGATTATTTAAACAAAATTTATATTCAAATTCTTTTATGATATTATCAATTATATTATTATGTCCATAAATTTTTTTAGAAAATAATTCAAGTAAATTAATTATTGAATTTGATATTTCTATATTATTTATTAAAACAGAGTAAAAATAATAAGTTAATGAAATAATTTCAAAAAATAAGAAAATATTCACTTCAATTTTTGAAAAATCAAATGCATTTAGATTCTCACTTAATTTCTGGATACATTGATTTAAAATTAAAGGACTCAATTTATTTTCTTTATCAAACAAATATCTCATTAATAAAATTTTAAATACTATCCAATTATTTTCTAAATTTATATTTTTATTTTCATTAAGAAAAGAAAATAAAAGAAAATTTTGTAAATTATTCATTTCATTATTTCTACTATCTTCTTTATATAAAATATTCAATAATGAAGAAATATCAATAATTTCTTTATTATTAAATTTATTTAATGGTTCTAAAATTTTATTATATTCTTTTAAATTCATATACTTAAATTTATCTAAAATTAAAAAAATATAAACACATTTAATATTTCATATAAAAAACATAAGAAAACTATAATTTATTATATTAATTTAAATTAAATTAAATTTTTAAACATTTAAAAATTTTAAAATTAAATAAAATGCAAACAAAAAAAAGACAAAAAGAACAAATAATTTTATCTACAACAGAACGTCTTCCTCTAAAATATACAGACATAAGTTATGACTTAAACAAGTAAAATAAAAATATATAAAAAATACATTTAAAATATTTATAAAAACAAAAACAAAAAAAAATAATAGAACAAATTTAAATACAATAATTCAATCAACTCAAATAAATTTAAAATTAAAAGACCCAATTAAAAAAAATTTAAACAAATCAGAAGAAGAAATAAAAAAAGAATTTCACATATTAAAAACATTAATAGACAATGATGAAACACATTATTCAAAATTAGTAGTAGAAAGTGATAAAAATCGATATTGTGACATAAGACCATATACTTATAATAAAGTTTCTTTATTAAATAATAAATATATTAATGCATCATTTATTAATATTCCATATAAAAATTGTTCTATTACAACACAAGGTCCTTTAGAAAATACAATTGAAGATTTTTGGGAAATGATTTTTGAATATAATATTAATGTTATTATTATGTTAAGTAGATTAACTGAAAATGGAAAAGAAAAATGTTGTGATTATTGGAATGAAGAAAATTTATCTTTTGATGTTCAATTAATTGAAGAAAAGAAAGAAAATATAAATTTAAAAATTAGGAAATTTAAAGTTACTAAAAGAGGAAAAATTAAAAATATTATTCAATATAATTTTATTGGATGGAATGATCATAATGTTCCTTTAGTAAATGAAATTTTTGATGTATTTATTAATATGTTTAAATTAATTGATATTTTTAAAGGAAATTTCCCTTTTGTTATTCATTGTAGTGCTGGAGTTGGGAGAACTGGTACTTTTATTAGTTTATATATTTTATATAAAGAAATTGAATGGCAAGTTAATAATTCAGAAATTAAATTTAATATTTTTAATCTTGTTAGAAAATTAAAAGAAATGAGAATGTATTTAGTTGAAAATATTACTCAATATTTTTTTTTATATAATTTCACTGAAAGAATGATTTATTATTTTCAAAATAATATAAAAAAGTAATTAATTTAAACGAAATAAAAATTACAAAAAAAAAATAATATATATTCATTTAATTATAAAAAACAGAAATAATAAATAAAAAAACATATTTTTCAAAAAAATTTCAAAAAAAACAATCTAAAATCAATTATAAAAAAATATCATTTATAAAAATAAAATATATCATATTTTAATTTATTATATTAATCATATTTTAACAAATTAACATCCCATCACCTTAAAAAAAAATTACTAAAATATTGAATCACAAACCTCAAAAAAAAAAAAAGAAAAAAAAAAAAACTAATTAACCCAAATTCTAACTCTTCTATCCTTACTTCCACTAGCAGCCTTAACTCCATTAGGAGCCCAATCAACAGTATAAATTTCATCAGCATGTCCAGGTAAATTATGCATCATTTTCTTAGTTTGAATATTCCAACATTGTAAAGTAGAATCTTTAGAACAACTTAAAATCATTTTAGAATTAGGACTCCAAGAAATTTGATAAACACTTCCAACATGACCTCTTAAATTAAATAAAAATAAACCAGAATTTCCATTCCATATTTTAACACTTTTATCAAATGAAGCACTTGCTAAAAAAAAAGCATTAGGAGAAAATTTAACATCATTTATTATATTTTGATGACCAGTCATTCTTATTATTTGTTTTTTTAATTTAATATCCCATAAAATTAAAGTATAATCATCACTTCCAGTTACAATTTTTTCACTAGAATTAATTTTTTCTTTAAATTTTTCATATCTTTCTTTTGATTTTTTAACTTTTTCTTCAAATGACATTTTTAATATTTTATCAGAATATTCAAAATAATTTTCTCCTTTTATTTTATCAAAATCAAAACAACCAGTTCTTAATATAAATTCAGTATTAATTGCCATTGTATTAATCCAATGAGAATGACCAATTAAAGTTTTTATATGATCAAATTTCTCATTAAATATTTTAATAGTTTGATCTTCACTACAAGTAAAAATATTATTTTCTCCACTCCAAATACATTTTGTTATACTTTGTTCATGTGCAAATACATTTATTATTATTTTTCCTAATGAAGAATCCCACATTTTTAAATAACCATCTTTACCACTTGTAATAAATTTTAAATTTTCATTTTTATCATATAAATTTAAAGGTTTAAAAGAAATTGAAGTAATCCATTTTTTATGTGCCTTAATACTTTTATTAATTTTAGGTTTTAAATTTATAATATCCCATATACAAAAATAACCATCAACATCACCAGAAATCATAATTGAATTATCAGGAGAAAAAACTAAAGTTAAAATCCAATTATTATGTAAATTTAAATTATCATTATTTTCTTTATTTAATATTTGAGTATCTGTATTCATATCCCAAAATTTTACTATTGAGTCACCACCACCTGAACAAAGTAAATTTCCATTTGGAGAAAATTGAACTGTTAAAATACTATCTGTGTGTCCTTCTAATATTGTTCCTCCTCTTGTTAATGGTTTTACTTTAAATAAACTTTCTGGACAATATATTATTTTGTAAGTGTTTTCACTTGAAAAATTTGGAATTTTTTTTAAAGTTTCTTTTATATTTGTTTTTATTTCTATGTCATTTATGTAAAATTGATATAATTGCTTTTCTTTTTCGTTATTTAATTTCTCATTTATTAATTTATTTAAATCTAATACTGTTATTTCTGTTGGGAGAGTTATTTCATTTGTTAATGAATCTAAATTGTTTAATTCTATTCCTTCCATTGATATAAATTTTGATATTATTTGAGATGGAATTTCGTCTTTTTCATTTTTACTTTTTTCTATTTCTTCTTTCATTTTTTTTATGTTCTTTTTTGATTCTGCTATTAATTTTTCTCTTTTTCCTTGTGTTCCTTTATACATTTCTCTTTTTACTCTTTCTTTATTTTTTTCATAATTATCTTTTGGTTTAAATTTATTTCTTATTTGTATTCTATTATTATTATCCATTAAAGATAATATGAAAATATTTAAATTAATATTAATATTTATATTTTAAATTTTTTAAATATTTAATATTTTACATATACAATTTTATTAATATTATTGTTGTACATATTAAAATTTCAGGAATTAATACAAAATATGTTATTATATATAATGAATATTGAGAAATGTTGTTTTGTTTGTTTGTTTTTTTTGAAAGGAAAAAAAAAGCAAATGAAGAAATATAAACTATGATTGTTCTAAAACATGGATTTAAATAAGTTTTTAATTTTTGTATTTTTCTCATATTTTCACTTTGAACATTATATTCAATTGAAATATAAATTTGAAACATTTGAATAATTAAACTATTAATTAAATTTCTAAATAATGTAAATAATAATATAGTTAATAAAAATATTATTTCAAAATTCCCTTTTGGGAGAATATAAAAATATATTAAAATACCATTAAATAATGTAAAAATAATTAATATTATTAAATGAAATATCATTTTATTTGAAATTATGTTTCTAGTACTTTGGGAAAATTTATTCATTAATTTTTTAGTGAAAGGATAATTTATTAAACTAAATAATAAATTATATAAACAAAAAGAAATACCAATTTTTATTTCTTTTAAATTAAATTGAATATACATTATCATAATAACCCAAATTAATAAAATAGAATCATTAATATTTAATAAAATGAAAATAAAACAATATTTTAATTCTTTATAAACTTGATTATTATTATCATTATTATTTTTAGAAATTTGAATATTTTCTATACTATTTATTGATGCATGAATATTTATTTCTTTATTATTAAAGCTTAAATTTTCATTTTTAATTATATCATTTTGTTCATTTTTATGTAATTGAGTAAAATTTCCTCCAGTATCAATTACTTTACTATTATTATTTGAATCAAATCTATTTAAATTTTCATCATTATTATTTATTTTTGTTTGAACACTTCTTTCTATACTTGGAAGTATTTCATCTGTATTTGTATTTATTGTTATTCCTGAATTTTTTTTTTTAATTGTTGTATTTTCATTACTTTTAATTTTTTTATTTTGATTACTTATTTCAATTGAAAATTTTTTCCCTGTTTTTATACTATTATCATAATCATTATAATATACATTCATTTTAATTATTTTTTTACTTAATTTAAATTTCAAATGTTTTAATTTAATCATAATTATTATTATTATAATTGTAATTATATTAATAAAAGAAACAATAATAGATGAATAATTATCCCAATATTTTCTATTATTATTATTGATTTTAAAAAAATCAATTGATAATAGAATAGAAATTAATGTTGAAAAAGTTTTAATAATATATAATATTATACCAAAATCTTTTTTAAGTGATAATTCATGATATAAATTTTCTGACATTAATGATAAATTATTAACAAAACCTAATAAAAATCTATATATTAAAAAACCAAAATATGTTTTAATTGAAAAATAAGAAAAGTTTATTATTAATAATAGAAATAAAGATATTATTATTAGAAGAGATGAAGTAAATATTTGATTTAAAAAAATCCAAAAGAAATTTCCAAAAAATTTCCCAAATTCATATATTGAAAAAATAAAACCTAAATATGTCCATTTCGGATTTAATCCAATTCTAATTAAATATTGACATAAAATTGGAATAATAAAAAAATTTGGAGTTAATGATGAAATTGAATAAAAAATTAAAAAAATAGATTTTATTAATTTTGAATTATCAGACATATTTTTTAATATATTACAAATATTGTTTTATATAATTTCTTTAAAATTCTTTCTGAAAAAACTATAAATAATGTATGTAAATAGAAAAAAATATAAATAAAATAATTTATTTAACAGACAAAAATGGATTCAAAAGTTAATGAAAAAAAAAATAGTTATGATAGTATATTAGGAGATTTGGATAAAAAAATTGTAAATTATAAAGAAACTCTTAATTATTATCCTAATAAAGATAATTCAAAAATATTAAAGTTTGATAAATTAAAAGATAATATTTTAGATGAAAATAAATCATTTTATGATTTAATTTCAAAATATCAATTAGATAATTCAAATTTAAAATATGAAAATTTTTATCTTAAAAGACAAAATAAATATCTTGAAGAAGAATTACAAAATATGAATGAAAAGTATTTATCTTTAAAAAATCAATTTGATAAATTTAATGAAAAATTAAATGAAATTGAGAAAATAAAAAAAGATAACTTAATAAATTTAAATGAAAAATTCAATAAAGCATTAAATGAAATAAGAGAAGAGAAAAATATGAATATACAAAAAGATGAAAAGAATATATTATTTTCAATTGAAAAAATTATAAATAATAAAATAAATCAAATTCAAAATTTAGGTTTTGAAATTGACTTAAAGAAAAAGTTTAATATTACAACACTAGAAATAATATTAAATAAATTAATAGAACAAAATCAAAAATTAAATCAAAAAATTGAAGAACAAAACAAAATAATAAATAAGTTCAATTCAAATAAAACAATTAAAACTTTACAAAATGAGAAACAAAAACCAAAATATAAAAAAGAATTAAATATAAATATAAATAAATTAAAAGAAGAAACATTTTATCCAACATTATCATTAACAAAAGAAAACACATTAACATCAGATAGATTTTCTCATAAAAATATAATGAAAAGAATAAATAATGAAATAATTCTAAATAGTTTAAATTTAAAACCTAATAATTCAAAATATCAAAATAATATAAATCAAAGAAGTCCAAATCACATAAAAAACAAAATAAACAATAATATAGAAAATAATTTAAGTCCTTATTCTAATTTTTCATCAAATAATTTATTAACTACAAATAATAATCCATCAACATCAAGAGAAGAAATAAAAATATCAAAAGATTTAATATTTAACAATAATCAAACAATAACAAATCCATTATATGGTTTAAAATCAAAAATAGAAATATTAGAAAATATGTTAAAAGATGCAAATGTATCAACATCACAAAATGATATAAATTTAGATTCAAATTCTTATTATTATACAAATAGTAATCCATTAAGAAATTTTAGTCCTGAAAGTGATTTTTAATATATTAATTATAATATTATTTTTATTATATATTCTTATTATTTTTTTTAAATTTATAAAAATGGAAGACTCTTTAATTCAAAATATTAATAATGTAAATAATAATTTTGAAAGTGAAACTACTGCTTCTTCTTCTATTTCACAAAGTGAAAATTGTAATAATTTTTCTACTCCTTTTAAATATGACTTTAAAAATAAAAATGATTTAGAAAATTTTGAAAATATAATTAAAAAAAATAAATATGTAAAAGATGATATTTTAAGTGTTGATGATGTATTATTATTTGAAGATTTAAGAGAACAAAAAGGAATGATTATAGAAAAATTTTATCCTAATATTTATAGATGGGCAAAAGAATTAGAAAGAATGAAAAAAAATTGGAGATTATCAAAAAGAAAAAATAAAGGTTCTTCATTTACAGAATATATAAAAAATGCAGAAGATAAATTAAGAAATGA
>JAEEGK010006806.1_pt1 | contig 27396 bp, 14 predicted proteins | sample 8958771 | NCBI WGS metagenome assembly JAEEGK01 (sample SAMN16246547, study PRJNA631951) | gut metagenome | biome: gut microbiome; feature: rumen; material: SC-attached | host: Bos | place: Iran: Karaj | collected 2018-10 | reverse complement strand
ATTTTATGATATAGAAAAAGAATATGCAATAGTAATGGAATTATGTGATGATAATTTACATAATCTTTTAAATAAAAAAGAAAGAGGATTCAATTGTGAAGAAATAATTGATATTATTAAACAATTAAATAATACATTTAAAATCATGTCAAATAATTGTATAGTTCATAGAGATCTTAAATTAGAGAATATTTTAGTAAAATATATAGATAACAAAAAATCAAAATTTATTGTAAAATTATCAGATTATGGAATAAGTAGGAAAATGTTATCTATGTCTAAAAAATGCAGTACATATGCAGGAACTATTATTACAATGGCACCAGAAATATTAGCCGGGGAGGAATATGATAATAAATGCGATTTATGGAGTTTAGGAGTAATAATATATCAATTATTTTTTAAAGAATATCCATATGATGGTTTAACAGAAGTAGCTATATATAATAAAATAAAAAATCTTGGACAAAGAGTAATTAAAAAAACTCAAAATGAAAAATTAGATAATTTAATCAAAAAATTACTAGTTGAAAACCCTTTAAATAGATATGGTTGGGAAGAGTATTTTAATGATCCAATATTTAAAGGTAATTAATTAATCATATTTGGCTATTGGTAATTAATTATTTATTAAAAAAAATTATTATTAAATTTTAATATTAAAAAATTAAATTTATTAAATATTGTTTTAAATATATAAGAAATAATAATAATAAAAACATGAAATTATAAAATTTCATTCTATATAAAATTTAAATATATAAAATTATTAATTTATAAATCATTTTCTGTTAATCTAATAAATATATCCTCTAAACTTACTTGTGAAATTGACCAATTAGCAATAAAAAGTAAATTCTTTTTTTCTTCTAACATTTCAAATAATTTTTCACTATCAAATTCATCATTTGATATTTCAAAAATCATATTATTTTTATAACATTCAATCAAAACACTTCTTGGAAAAATATTAAATATACTTTTTTTAATATTTTTTTTTCTTTCTTCAACAAATTCTTCTTCATTTTTAAATTCTATTAATATTTTTTCATCTAATATTTTATTATCATACGGAATAAAGCTTATATTTAATTTAAATCCTTTTCCAAATTTTTTTTTCAATAAATTTTGAGAACCAATACATTTTAAATGTCCATGAACAATAATTCCAATTCGATCACTTAAAATTTCAGCTTCATCCATTAAATGAGTAGTTAAAATCATACATTTATTAATCTTACAATTGGTTAAAATATTCCAAATTTGTCGTTTATTTTCAGGATCCAATCCAGTTGTTGGTTCATCTAAAAATATTACAGAAGGATTTCCAACTAAAGAAATCCCTAAAGATAAACGACGTTTCATTCCTCCACTTAATTCTCTTACTAAAAAATTTTTAAATTTTTCTAATTTAATATCACTTAAAGTTTTTATTATATTATCATTAATATTTGATATATCAACATTTTTTAATAAACAATAAAAATATAAATGCTCATAAACAGTTAAATCATTCCATAATAAATCAAATTGAGGACAAAATCCAATTTGCTCTTGACATTTTTCAATATCTGTGAGAATATTATTACCTTTTATATATGCATTTCCTGAAGTAGGAGGAAATATTCCAGTTAATATTGAAAAAAATGTTGTTTTTCCTGCTCCATTTGGACCCAAAAGACTGAAAATCTTATTATTTTCTAAACATAATGAAAAATTATCTAAACTTTTATAATTATTTTTATTTGAATTATAAATTTTAGTTAAATTTGTTACAATTAAAGGATAGTTTTTAATTGTATTTGTTTTTATTATATTATTTATTATTTTTTGTTCTTTTGTTAAATCATCTTCTTCATTTATATTATTATCATATAAATTTTCTTCTTCTAATTTTTTATATGTAAAATTAATATTATTTTTATTAATGTTTATTTCATTATTTTTATTACATCGAAATAAATTTTTAATAAAAAACAAAGGATGTTTTCTAATTCCAAATTCTTGTGGAATAATTTCATATAAGTACATTCCAAAGATAATATAAACAAATCCACTTGTAAACAAAATAAAATAACAATTTTTAACTTCTTGTTCTATAGTATAAATATTATTTAAACATTTATAATATCCACAATGATAAGTCATATAATAAAAAATTCTACATAAATTAAATGTTGGATAATATAATAAAATTATTGGAAATTTATTTGGAATATCATATATAGAAAAATTTAAACTAACTGCAATTAAAGTAGTCCATAAAGAAACCATATAACCTATTATAGTTGTACTTCTTGCATTATTCACAAAACTTTGAAAAAAAAATGCCAATCCTATTTGATTAAAACCCCATAAAATAAATAAAACAAACAATAATATAAAACTAGTATTAGTAAACAAAGTTAATTTTAATATAAAAATTCCAACAAGTGAAAATACTAATATTGTTATTATATATATTACATAATCTGTTATCATATATCCTATCCAAAAATTAAACATTTTTAACCCATTAATTTTCATTATTTCAATTAATCGTTTTTCTTTTTCTATTACTATATTATACATAAATAAAGGCATTAATAATGTTAATGCCAAAGGATAAAATGTTGCACCTGCAATATTAATTAATCTTTGAATATTTTCTTCATTATTATCAATTTTAAGTGGCATTAATTGAATACCTGAAAATATTTTAAAATTAGGAAAAAGTTTTTGAATATAAGCCTTATTAAATAAATCAAATTCCCATAAAATTCCATTTAAAACATTTGAATAAAAACTATAATTTCTACTATTTTCATTAAATAAATCAAATTGAGTTATGCCATTACTTCTATGATAATAAGGTATTCTATTATCATTTATTTGAATTTTATAAGAAAAAATATAATTTGAAATATTATTTATTGTTATTGCACCATCTGGTAATTCAGATTTAATACTTTGATTAAATGTTAATTCTTCGTAAGAATATTCATTCATTTTATTTAAAATATTGTAAAGATATTTATTAACTGAAATATTATTATTTTTGTTATTAATTATATTTTTTATATCATTAAATCTGGGATTAATTTTTTTATTTTGTTCACAATAATATTTTAATATATTATCATTACTATTTAATAAATTTAAAAAAAATTTTTTATTTTCAAAAGCAATTGAATTATTTGTGAAGTCATATAAATACCATTCATCACAAGAAGGAAATTTAATAATTAAATCACTGTATTGCAATTTATTATACAATGGAATATTAAATAAAATAGGAATATTTAATTGAATTCCAAAAGATGATTTTGATAATTGTTCTTCAACAATAATTTTAATTAAATAAATAAATAATAAACATAAAAGAGGAGTTATAATTTGACAAAAAATTGTTCCTTTTTGTCTTAAAAAAGAATGATAATTTTTATGAATAATTGCTTTTAATTGATTATTAGACATAAATAATTAATTATTATTAATAATTAAACTAATAATATTTTTATAAATTGATTATTTATTTAAAAAAATATTATTATTAAAAAATAATTTATATCTTATAAATGGAAACAAATGAAACTAAAAATTTGAAATCTAAACCAATCGCAAAACTTTTAGATCAACTTAATCACGACCATAAATTTTTTGAAAAATTTATTGAAAAACGAAATTCATCAGGTAATTTTAACGAAACAAAATATAGTGAAAATAATGATAGTTTCAGTGATATATCTAGTTTAAATTTAAATGACCAAAAAAATGATGATTCTTTTAATTCTTCTAGTTTTGATGAAAAAAGTTTAGAAGAAAATATTATTATTAAAAAAAAAAAAAATATAAATAATAATAATATTAATGAAGATAAAAAGGATACTTATAATTTTAATAAAGAAAATAATAATTACAATGATAATTTTAATAACAGTAATAATGGCAGTTATATAGAAGATATTATTATGGATTTAGAAAATGAATTTAATGATTTATAAATAATATATTTTTAATATGTCAAAAATTTATTATTTTTATTATTTTTAAAATATGTAAGTGGTAATGATAATTTTATTAGTTTATATTTAATAATTTTATAACTAATTTAAATAATAAATATGTATTTTCTTTATAAAATTTTTTATATTACAAATGTATCTTTTAAATGAATTATATATTTTCTATATATATATTTTATTAATTTATTATTTAGTATATCAGAATTTATATTTAATTATATTTATATAAAGATATTTTGTAATTATATAATTATTAATATTTAAAAATAAATTTTAATTTTATTTTATAATGAATATTTTATAATTATATTAATAATAAATAAATTATATTAAATGATTTTTTAATTTAATTTTTTAGAATCAAATAATTTATTTTTGAAATCTTTAATATTTTTATTAGAATATTTTAACTTACTTTTATCTTTTTGATAAGTTTTAATTTTATTTATGATATTTTTATCACTTTTATTTCTATTTAATTTTTTTATTGTATTTAATTTATTATTATAAAAAATTTTTTTATCACTTTCATATTTAATTTTTTTATTTTTATTATTTAATTTTGTTTTAGATAAAGAAAATTCATTTTTTTTATTTTTAATACAAAATGAAATTTTATCTTTTTGTTCAACATTTTTTTCAAATTTTTTTTTATTTATTTTTTCTAAAACTCTTTTAAATACTTGATCTCTAAAATAAATAGGTTCTTCTTCATCTTCTTCAAAATAAGAAACTTTATTAATATCATTTAAATTATTATTTATACTTGAAACAAATGAATTATTTATGCTATTATTTGAATTAGAAAAGTCATATAAAAAACTATTTTTATTTTTACTTTTAGGCGATTCATATTTTATTTGATTTTTTAATGTATAATTTGAATTTGATATTGAATAATTTTGACAACCTTTATTAGTTATTAAATTAGATTTTTCAAAAGAATTTAATATTATTTCATTTTCACTTTGATGTAATGAAATACTTCCAATTTCATTATTATTATAATTATATTTTTGTTTATTTATGCTATCATTAGAATCATTATTATTTGTTAAAGTGAAATGTTGAATTTTTTCATTAAATTTATTATTAATTGAATTGGAATTTAATATTGATAAAATATTATCTTTTAAAAATATAGAATAATTATTTATAATATTATTTAAATTTTCATTTTCTTTATATTTATAAATTAATTTATATAAAAATTCTTTTTGTTCTTGCAATATTAACATAATTTCTTTTATTATTTTAATATTATTATTAAAATTATTATTATTTATAAATTCTAAATTAATATCCACTAAAAATTTACTATATATTTCAAAAGCATTTTTTACTTTTTCCATTCAATTAAAATATTATTTTTTATACATATAATGAAAATTATTAAAAATATTATTAAATTTATTTTATTATTATTTATTTAAATATTTAATTTCTCATATACGAAACTATATAAATTGTTAATAATGCAAAAATAAGTGGTTTATCTTTTCCACCTGCATTTTTTTCTTTAGGATAAAAAACATAATATATATTATCTAAACTTTTATCAAAATTTGCACTTGTTGTATTTGTCATATTTGCTCCAACTCTATGACTTAACATTAGATCACATATATATTTATAAGGTTTTTTAAATTTATATAATATTTCCATAACTTTTTCTAAAATATCATTTATTAATTGATCTGCTTTATTTTCATCAAAAATTTTATTTGTTAAAAATTCATCAACACATTGTTGAATTTCATCTAAATTTTCTTGACTAAGTCCTGGGACTTCTTCCTCATCATCAACTTGCATTTTTATTTATTTTAATTATTATTTAATTAATTTATAACTTAAATAAATATAAAAATTTACATATATTTTTTTAATTTATTTTAATTCTTAATGATTTGAGATGAATTCTTTTAATTTATTTCCTTTTATTTTAGAATAATCAATTTTTTTTTCAAGGTCTTGATCTATTTCACTTATTATTGCAACATTATCACCTCTTAACATAAATAATCCCATTTTTTGTTCTATTACATTATTTTTTTCTGAAAATATTCTTTCAATAGTGTTATTTAATATAATATTTATTGACGAATCATATGATATTAATTCACCTAAAAATGTTTTTCCTTCATTTGATATAACTTGAACTTTTTTATTTAATAATTTTTCTATATAATTCATATAAAATAAATAAATATTATTTTATTAAAAATTATTAATATTAAAAATAAAATTAAATATATATTTTATTTATTCTCTTCATCATTTTTCTTTCTGTAATGAGAAACCCATAGTGCAAAATCTTTTAATTTCCAATCATATGATTGATCATCTTCTGGATATCCAAATCTTTTTACAACTCTTCTAAAAGATTCAGCTAAAACTAAACTAAGAATAAAACTAATAAAAACAAAATTAAATATATATAAAATTATTATATAAATTATTCCCCACCATTTAATATGTTCTATTTTATTTTCTATATTATAATAACCAAATATTAAATATATTGTGTATATTAATGATATATGGAAATTTGAATATTCATCATAATATTGTCCCCATGTGATTTCTCCCATAAATGCAAAGCCAATTAAACAAATTATCAAAATTAAAAAATATTGGAAAAACATTCCAAGAGATTTATTCATAATTCTAAAGAATAAATTAGTAAATCTTATTAATTGTGTAAATAATAATAATTTTATTATTATAATAATTAAAAAAATACACTCAAGAAAATTAACATAATGATAATATTTTGAAATTAATGCACCTTGATAATAAGTATTTTTTTTTTCATCTATATATTTACTACCATTTTCATTTAAATTCATTAATTTAACAATAAAAATTCCAATATATAAAATAAAACCTACTACTAATAATAAAGTATGAAAAGAAACTAATAATTTTTTTAAAAAATGAAAATCAATTTTTTGTTTATTAATTTTAAATTCCAAAGCATATAAAATAATTATTATAATAAATATTATCAATCTTAAAATATCAATAATCAATTTACTTTTATTTTTATAAACATTTGGAATAAAAGTATTTATTCTAAATATAGGATTTATTATAGCACCAGCGGCGGTAAAATCAAAATGAAGTAAAACATTACACATTTGATTATATTCAGCAGAATAAATTAGATTAAATAAAATTATTATACTTCTAACATTTTGATTAATTAATGTAAAATCATCTCTATTTAAATCACTTTTTTTTTCATTTTCTATATCATAACAATAAGTAATATTATAATTTATTGGAAATAATTCAGATAAAACACAAAAAAAATTAAGAATTGTAAAGTTTTTACCTAATGGTAAATCTAAATGATAACCTCCTCCATTATGAAATCCAGTTAATGTTTCATAATGTAATTTTATATTGGATTCTTTCGAATTTTTATATTCATAGTTTTCATTTAATGATTTTAACAAATTGTTGTTAATATTAGTTTCATTTAATAAACTACTTATATAATCACTCCTATTAAAAAATTTTTCATCTTTATCTTTTTTTCCATGTGTAAAAAATTCATAATAACATGTATACGTTTCACCAAGAATTTGCTTCATTTTTTCATTACATTTTTTATTTTTTACTTTTTCTATTATTAAATGAACAGAACTTAAAAAATTTAATTCTACACCTTTGGACATTTTTTCAAACTCTTTATTAATACATTCATAAAACTCTTCATTAATTTCATTTTGTTTGCAATTTGAAAAATTGAATGGAATATTATTATTTTCATCATTTATTAATTTATTAAATTCCTTGATATTTATATGATTACTATCTGTAGAATTTGAACTTGAAATTGTTCTTAAACATTTGAAGAAATATAAAAATAAATATAATATATTGTTTTTACCTCCTAAATAATCTAATTTAAATAAATCTTTTAAATATCCAATTTCTTTATTATTTATGATTACATCATTTTGAGGAACTTGAATTTGTAAAAGTGTTAAAATAAATAATAGAAAACATAAAACTAACATATAAAAAGAAGTATCTAAATCTTTAGCTTGAACTTCATTATTATCAGATTCTGATTCTCCAGGATCTTTTCCTAATAAATATGGTTTAAGATTTGGATAATTATTAATAAATTCTGATACAATTTGAGTAAAAGTTCCACCACCTCCTCTTTTAATTTCACCTTTTCCTTTTATTTCTAATTTATTTGTTTCTTTTAATCTACTTTCTTGAGAAGGAAGTATTTTAACTCTTGCTTTTAAAATATTAATTTTAATTAATCTTATAATATTTGAGCGAATTGAATAATTTTTCATATATTCATTAATTGGAATTTTATCATTATAAATTATTGATTCAGTTTCATCTGTTAAAATAAATTCATTCATATCTAAATTCCAATAAGAACATGCAGTTTCTTTAAGCGAAGAAAAAATTGAATATTTTGAAATTATAAAATTTTTTGATTCTTCTTTATTAATTTTAGAAAAAGGAGATTCATATTTTGTATAAATAACTTTAATTGATTCATGAATTAAATCCTTAAATTCATTTTCATTTACGTCATTTATTTTTCTTTTTTGTTTTAATCCCACTTCTGGTATTTTATAATCTAAAAGTTCTTCTAATTTTTCTTTTATTATTTGTTTTTTTATTAAATTTACTTTACTATCCATTTCTAAATTATCTTTATTTAGTATTGCTTGATATTGCTCGTTTAATTCTTTTAATCTATCTGCTCTTAATTTAATTTCATTTTTAGTTGTGTTATTTCTTGTTTTTTCGTATTTTATATTTTCAGTTAATTGATGACATATTTCATTTTTTGATTCTATTTCTTGAACATATTTTTCCATTTCTCTCTTTTTTTGACGTCTTATATCAATATTTTCTTCATAAGATTCATTTTGATTTGTATCAATTAGTTTTGAATCTTCTAAAATTGGTGTTTTTTCACTATTCATTTTTTATTATATAATAAAAATTCATTAAATAAATTTAATAAAAAAATTAATAATTTAATATTAATTTATAATTAAATTTCTCTTATTGAATTAATATAAATAAAAATTATTAATCATTATTTATATAAAAAAAATATAAAAAAAATATAAAAAAAATAAATATTAATATATTGAAATAAAGATAAATAAAAACAATATCAATTAAATTTTTCATTTAATTTAATAAAAATTATTATTCAATATTTTTAAAAATTGATTTTAATTTTTAAATTTTTATTATTATTATCTTACAATAAAAAATTTCCCTCCAAAATAAATAATTAATTTTATATTTAAAATGGAATCTAAACCAAATGAATTTAATCAAAATGAAAATCCTGATGTTGAAGAATATTCTTCAGAAGAAAACTATTCTGCAGATGAATATACAATATGGAAAAAAAATTCTCCTTATTTATATGATGTTTTAATGACTTTTGGATTAGATTGGCCATCTCTCACAATAAATTGGATTCCAAATATTGATATTCCTCAAAAATCAAATTTTTGTCAACAAAAAATGGTTTTAGGAACTCATACTTCAGGACAAGAACCAGAATCTTTAATCATAGCAAAAACACGTATTCCTATACATTTATCATCTTTATCAGATGTTAAAGATAATAATTTCTTATTATCAAATCAAAAACAAGATAATAATAATAATATCACCCCACAAAGAAATGAATTTAAATTAGAAATAGAAATTAAAATACTTCATGATGGTGAAGTAAACCGCGCAAAAATTATTCCTGATTATTCTCATAAAAATGAATATAATATAATAGCAACTCAAACTAGTAAAGGAAATGTTGATATATATAATTATTTTAAAAGACCAAATATTCCAACAGAAAATGAGAATCCAAAACCAGATATTAGATTAAATGGACACTCAGAAGAAGGATATGGATTAAGTTGGTCTAAATTTAAAAAAGGGTATATAATTTCAGGAAATTATGATAAAAAGATATGCCTACATGATATTGAAAATTCTGAACCTATTATAACATATGAAGACCATAATAATAATATTGAAGATGTTTGTTTTAATAATATTATAGATAATATTTTTATTTCATGTGGAGATGATAAAAAATTAATATTATATGATTATAGAGAAAAAAAACCTACAAAAATAGTTGAAAATGCCCATGAAGGAGAAATAAATGCATGTGATTTTAATAATGGTAATGAATATATTTTATTAACGGCATCTTCAGATAAAACATGTGCTTTATGGGATATAAGAAATTTAGATATAAAATTACATACATTTAAACAACATACTGATAGTGTATATGGAGTAAAATGGAATAAAAAATTATATAATGTTTTTGCCTCTTTTGGAGATGATAAAAAAATTAATGTCTGGGATATTGCTCAAATCGGAGGAGGGATTGCAACAACTGATGATGTTGATGGTGATAGTGAATTGATTTTTACTCATTGTGGACATGTTAATAAAATAAATGAAATTGATTGGAATGTTAATGAAGAATTAATGTTAGGAAGTACATCAGATGATAATGTTATTCAATTTTGGGAAATGGATAATAATATTTATTATGGTGAGAAAGATTAAAAATTTAATATAATTTTATATATATTTAATAATATATATTTATTAATTAATAATTAATTAATATTATTTTTAATTTTTAAAAATATGAATAATAATTATATATTTAATAATCGAAATAATATGTTTAATAAAGATAAAAAACCAAAATTAAATATTGTTAAAAATAATAATAACAATAGAAAAGTTTATGAATATGAATATAATATAAATAAAAAATTTATTTCTTCTTTGAGAAAAAATTCAAAAAATAACTTTAGTTTAAATGGAAGTATTACAACTAGAGACAATTCAAGAAAACATTCAAAAAGTTTCATTAGTTATATTTCAATAAATGATAAAATTTCTAAATCTATTTTTAATAATAGTTATACTAAAAAAAATAATAAAAAAGAAGATAATTCAATATTAAGTAAACAAAATTTTATTTTGAGTAAATTAAATTCTCAAAATAAAACAATAAAAAATAAAAAAATTATTAAATCAATTTCATCTAAAAATATTAGAAATATTAATAATATAAAAAATATTGAAAAAAATAAAAAAAAAGAATATGATTTTTATGAATCTATAGATGATAAAAGTATAAATTATTTATTACAAGAAAATAATAAAATATTAAAAAATAATCAAAATATCATTCAACAAAATAATAATTATTTATTTTACAATAATAACTTTAATAATAATGATTTAAATAAACATCAAAAAGACTTTTATTTTAATGAGAAGGATAAAATATTAATTAATTCAAATTCATCAAGAGATAATTACAATAATTATAATAAAAAAGTAAATATATCAAATTCAATTAAAAATGTAAATATTAATTGTTATTCACATTTCATTCCTATTAAAAATAAAAGTAAATATTATAGTAATAATTCTTCTTTTGATCATATAAATAGTTCCTCATATTTAAATAGTATGGAATTTATTTTTTCAGATATTAAAGAAAATATTTTTGATAAATATAAAGAATTATTAAAAGAAAAAGAAAATAAAAAATTACAATTAGAAAAATCTATTAATTCTTTAAAAACAACAATAAATCTATATAAAAATAAAAAAAAATATTGGAAAAAAGAAAATAATAAAGTTGAAATGGATATAAATTTTTTAATTAATAAATCTGATAGATTGAAAAAAATAAATTATGATATATTTATTGATCAAAAAAATATACCAGATGATATAAAATATCAATATTAAAAAATGAAACAAATTTATTAAATCAAAAAATAATATATTATAAAAAAGAATTATTTTCATTTAAAGAAAAAATTCAAAAAATAAATAATAATATTTTTGATATAAAAAAAGAAAATGAAAATATAAAAGAATCTTTACAAATTTTAAAAAAACATAATATTCAATTAAAAGAAAAAATTATTTTATTTGATAAAAAAAATGAAAATGTAATTGAAAATGTAAAAAATTTATATAATAATTCAAAATTTAATTAATAAATAATATTTATAAATTTTTTAATTCATTTTTATTATAAATAATTAATTTATTATTCACTTAATAAAAAATATTTTTCTAATTAATAAAAATATTATTAAATATTAATAATTAATTACAATAATATTTTTTAATAAATAAATAATAAAAATAATATTAATAATAAATATTAACTAATTTTTAATTATTTATTTTAATAATTATTAAAATGAATGAAAACCAAAAAACTCATCCTTTTGAAAAAAATTTAAAAAAAATAATAGAAACATTTTATAAAGCAGAAAAAAATAAAAAAGAAAATGATATAAAATATATTTCATGGATTAAAACTATTTGTTCTCCTAATTTTAATTTAGTTTCAAATATTTCATCTTATATTAATGAAAAAAAATTAAATCATGAAATAAGGGAAAACTTATTTAAAATGATAAAAAAATTAATTTTATTTGAAAATAAAAATATAATAAATCAGATAAATGAAAATGAAACATTATTAAATTATTTTATGAAATATTTCATTAATCATAATGTTAATAAAATTTCTGAAAATTTTATTTTCATTTTTTGTAAAATATTAAAAAAGAAAATTTTTGATAAAATGATAAATGAAAATATTATTAAAAAATTATTTTTATGTTTAGAAATAATAAATAATGAAGAGTTATTATACAATGTTGTATGGAAATTAATAAAAATTAACTTTTATTTTAATAAGGAAAATAAAGAAAATATTTTTATTAAAACTTTTAATGAAATTATATTTAAAAGAGTATTTATTGAGTTAATATTAAATATTTTAAATCAAGAAATTATTTATGATAAAAAAATATATAAAATAATAATATGTCTATTTAATATTTTAGAATCAAATAATGATTTTATTTTTTATACAAATGATTTTGAAATTTTTATTGATATCTTTATAAAAGAAATTGAAATTACTTCAGATAATGAAATTAAATTTTATTTTTTGAAAATTTTTCATAAAATTTCTTCAAATTTTCCTTTAAATAATAATAAATTATATCGAAAAGAAGAAATTTTAAATTTATTAAATGAATTAAATGATAAATATAATAATAATGAAAATAAATTAAATAATCCTATTAATGATATATTAAATAATTTAAATTCATAATAAATCAAGTATTTTAAATTATACAAAATTTTTGATGAATAATAAATTTTATATTTTACACAATATTGTAAATAATTAATATATATAATATATTTATTTAAAAATATTATAAAATTATTTAAAGAGATAAATATATATTAATTTTTTAATTTAAAAATTATTTATAAATAAATTGAAATGTCCGAAGAATCAATAAAAAATCTAAATTTTATTGTTCGAAATGTTGGAAGTAATATAAAAAGCACAAAAAAACAATACATTTGGGAATTTAATTTAGATGGTCAAAACACTAAAATTGAATTTTTTGATAGTTTAATTTCAAATAGAAAAAAAATTGTTGTTAATGGTAAAGAACAATACAATAAAGAAGTTTCAAGCTTTGAACATTTTACATATAATTTTGTTTTAATGGGTCATAATTTTATGGTTAGTAAATCAACTAAAAATAAAGTTGATTTAAGAATAGATAATCAAAGTTATGAATATATGTATAATTTAAGTAAAAACAAATATTTTTATAATGAAAAACCTAATCCAACAAGTTCAAGTATTACTTCTACTAGTAATGCTATAATAAATGAACATAATATAAATTCAAATTTTTATAAGGTTGAAGAAAAATCGCAATTATTTAATTTTCAAATCAAAAAAGATAATGAAAAGTCAAAAGAAGGATTAAAACATTTTAAATTTAATAATTTTAATGATAATAATAATTTACGTATTAATAATAATTTTTATAGTAGTAAAAATTTATCTAATTTAGCTTTTAATATTAATAATATAAATAATAATAATGTTAATATTGTTAATAATAATAATAATATTAATCCTATAAACAATGTAAAAGAAAGTTATAGTAACCAACAATTACCACATATTAATAATAATTTATTAGATTTAGAATTTGCTGAAAATAATAATAATAATGTTCAAGAAAATAATAAAACAACAAATGATTTACTTGAAGATGTGTTTGAAGGAAATTCAAATAATAACAATAATTATAATAATTTTAATAATTTTAATCAACAAAATAATAATAATATGAATTATAATAATAATATTCAAAATATTAATTATAATAATCAATTCAATAATAATGTAAATGATAATAATTATAATTACATGAATAGTGAAAATAATAATTTATATAAAAATATGAATAATATTAACATAAATGGTAATATGATCAATAATATGAATAATAATATGAATAATAATATGAATAATAATATGAATATTAATATGAATAATAATATGAATAATAATATGAATATTAATATGAATATTAATATGAATAATAATATGAATAATAATATGAATAATAATTATATAAACAATATAATCAACAATGATAATTCTAATAATATGAATATTAATAATAATATAACAAATAATTATAATAATATGCAACAAATAAATCAAAAAGTTAATTTAATTAATAATAATAATCAAGCACAAATAAATCAAAATATTGATTTAATTAATAATAATAATCAAGCACAAATAAATCAAAATTTTAATTTAATTAATAATAATAATCAAGCACAAATAAATCAAAATATTTTATCTCAATTAAATACAAATAATTTTTTCAATGATTCTAATCAAAATAATAATAATATATATTCACCGTTTTGAAAATATTTTATAATTAAATTTAAAAATAATTATAAATTTTATTTATTACAAATTTAAATATATAAATTTATAAATTATTATTAATATTATTTTATTTTAAAAAATATATTATATATAATGAAATCAAAAAGATTTTTAATATCTAATATAATTTCTAAAAAAAATAAAATTAATATTCAAAATAATAATAATAATTCAAATGTAACTATTTTTAATAATAATAATTTTGTTATAAACGATAAAGATATTGAAGAGGATAATATTTCAACAATTAATCCTATAATGTCAATGTTTGCAATGTCTTCATATGTATCTAAAAATATTAATGAAGATAATAATATTCATAAATCTCAATTAAATTTAAATCCAAATTTTTATTTAGATATTTGTGAAAATAATAATAATTTAAATATTAATTTAAATAAAAATAAAATTCCAATTCCAAAAAAGAATAATTATAAATATAATAATAAAAATAAAATAATCAATAATGATGAAGAATATAATGAATCATTTATTAATAAAAAAATAAATAATAATTATATTAACATAACAAATAAAAAAATTGAAGATGATCCTATTAAAAAAGATTTATATTTTAATTTATTAAATAAATTAAAAAATTTAAAAAATAATATTTCTTCAAATATTCAAAATTATACTATTTTATTAAAAAATCAACATGATAAAATAATTAAAAATAATTTAAATAATAACAAATTACAAAATTATTTAAAGATTAAAAATCAAAAAATTGTAAAAAAATATATTCTTTTATTTTTTAATGTGGTTAAAAATCAGATTAAATTAAAAAAAACTTTAATTTATTTAAGAAATAAAAGGAATAAAAGAAATGTGTTTAATTTTTTAAAAAAAAATAAAAAAATAGAAAAATTTATTAAAATAAATCAAAGAAAAAAATATTTAAAATATAGTTTAATGATAATGAATATTTTAAATATCAATAAAATTTTAAATTTAAATCATAAAAAATATATTAGTAATATTATATTAAAAAATAATTTTATTTTTATTAAAAATTTTATTAAAAAGAAATTATATATTATAAATAAAAAAATCATTCCAAAATTTTCAATAAAATTATTTTTTAAAAAATCTAATTTAAATATTTTAAATAAATATAAATTTTATATATTAAAGCAAAAATTTTATTATAAAAAATTTCAAATAAAAATTAAATATAAAAAAATAAATAAATATTTATTTTATAAAAATCAAATAAAAATTCAATGTTATAAAGGAAAGAAATTTATTTTAAAATTTCAAAATTTAAAGAAAATAAAACATTATAAAATTATATATAATAATAATATATATTTAAAAAGTAGTAAATATTTTTATAATATTTTTCTAAAAAAATGTTTTAAAAAAATTTATAAAAAATATTTAAAAATGTTAATGATTCATAAAATAAATTTATATAAAAATAAAATATATAAATCATATGTATATAAAAAATTTTTTCAATTAATTAATCAGAAACAATTAATTAAAAAAATAAAAAATATAAATAAATCAATTCAAAATAATTATTTTATTTTAGAAAATAATTATAATACATTACAAAATTTGAATTTAAAATATAATGAAATTAAAAATATGTTTGATAGATCAAATGATTATTTAAATAATTTAATAAATAAATATAATGATTTATCCAATGAAAATAAAGAATTAAAAAATAAAAAAATGAATTCAAAAAATGAATTTAATAATTTAATTGAACAAAATTTAAATGATATTAATTGTTTTAAAAATGTAATGGATAATAATATTAAACAATTAATTGAATTAGAAAAATCTAATAAAATTAATTCTAATAATATTTTAAACGAATTAAATCTAAAAAATCAAAAAAATAATAAACATCAAATATTTCAACCTTCAGAAAAATTTTTTTCTAAACTTCATATTAAATAATAATGTAAATTTATATCATAAATCAAATATTTGAATGAAGATTAAATTATATTAATATAATATATATAATAAATAATAACTCAAATTATAAATTATAATATTGATATATTAAATATTATTTCGAATTTTTTATATATTAAAAATCTCCATTATTCATATCTTCTTCTCCAAAATCAGTACCATATATATTGTTATTATTATTACTAAACTTGCCAAAGTTTGGAGATTTAATATCCATATTATTAATATCATTAGGTGGAATATATTCATTTATATTGTTATTATTATACATTCCTCCAATAGTATCTACATTATTATTATCGTAATTATTATTATTATAATTATTATTATATTCATTATAGTTATTATTATAATTATAATCATTCATTAACAAAGCAGTTGTTGCTACAATTCCCCAAGCACTTGTTAATCCTAAAAATAAAGATGTATTAAATGTATCAAATTCATTTGGATAATTCTGAATATAAACATTTAATTCATTTTTATTGTAAATTAAATTTAAATTTTTTGCAAAAGATACAATATTTTCCTCATTCAAAATTTGAAAAGTACTATTATTACTTATTTTTATATTATAATTTTCATTATTATTATTACAACATATAATACAATAATTTAAATTATGTTTTATTAAACATGAATTATGATATATATGTTGACAAGCAAATCTGCAATTTATAATATCATTATTATTATTATTATTATTACTAACATCATTTATATTATTCATTTCAATATAATTTGAATTTTCATAATTATTATTATAATTTATATTATTATTATTTAAAAAAATTTCTTGCATACAAATTAAACATTGATTAATTTTTATTATTGGAGGTGAATTTTGTCTTATATTATTTATTAAATTTTGTAATTTAATTAAGTGATTATGTATTTCTAATGAATTATTATTTACATTACTATAATTATTATTATTATTATTATTATCATATAATTGAGCGTTAAGATCATTATTAATTTCATTATTATTATACATTTCATTTTCTTGATTAATTATCTTTTCACTTGATTTAAAAACACAATATAAACATAATCCAAGACCTAAAATAATTAAAATAATCCAAAAGAAAGACATTCCACCACTTGATTCATTACTATTTAATCTAAGAATTTTTTCTAAATTTTGTATTCCAACTTCTAAACCAGTATAATAATTATTATTTTGTAAATAAGGAATTATTGTTTGAATTACATTTAATCTATTTTGTTTATTTACATATGCTTTTACATTTTGTCCAGCGACAATTAAAATTTTTCCACTTTGAATATATATAAATATTCCAAATGAATTCTTACAACCATACGCAGTATTAACACAATAATTTTTAAAAAAATTTTCACTTAATACTGTGTATGAATTATCATCTGGGTAAATTAATTTGTTTGAAACAAAAATTATATATCTATTATTTGATAATAATGTGGAACATAAGTTATTTAAATCATTAAATGATAAAAAGCTATTATCACAGTAAATTTTATTTTCACATGAAAAATATTGACTGTCATATGATATTGAAAAATAAATTAATGATATAAATATAAAAATTTTTTTAATTAATTTCATTTTAAATTTTATTTATTTTCTAATATTATATATATATTTTTAAATTAATTAATCAATAAATAATCAATTATTCAAAATTTAAAATAATATTTTATATAAAAATATATTAATTTATATTTAAATGTACATATAAATAATTAAAAATTATATTTTCATAAAATATAAAAATTAATAACAATAATAAAATACCCTAATTAATTTATTTATTCATCCTCTAAATATTCATCTTTTTCTTCAAAACTAGGGAACCATGATATTTTTTTATTTTCTAATTGTTCTATAACAAAACTATTTATTGCATTAGTTTCCTGAGGATCAACAAATTTCAAACCAATCATATAATCAACATAAGTCCAAATATTATGAACCTCAGTTATATGTTCTTTGAAACTTTCTCCTTTTTTTTCAATATCATTTTTATTTCCACTACAAATATAACACACATTATTCATATCATATAATTGTTTTTGACTTTTTTCTCTCAATTCAGCAAATGTATCAATAACAACACCACCAATAACAGCTAACATAATAATAACAATTATAACAAAGAAAAAGAATTGATAAAAAAACATTCCCATAAAATATTTAGGTTCTTCTAAAAAACTAATTTTATTTGTAAATTCACCTATTCCTCCATCAGTTCTTAAACCAAATTCTAATTGTGTTAAAAAGCAATAAAAAAGTGAAGAACATGCATTTTCTGTATTATTTTCTAATTCATGAAAAAAATTTTCTGATAATAAAAAGAAAGCAAGATTACCAAAAATATAATTAGCTATTAATAAAAAGAATAGATATGTTAAAATTTGATCATATTTCATTACTAAAACTTTGGTTATATTTTGTAATTTTGAATTTATATTAACTATAATTAATAATTGTATACTAAAAACAAAAATTCTATCTCTACTTGTAATACCAAGTAAAGAAAAAAGAATGTTCCATAAAAAATTAATAATTTCTCGTTTATTTAAAAGTGTTTTTAGAATTATAATATCTAAATATTGGAATAAATTTAAACGAACATCTTTACTTATTTTATTATTTGAAAAATATTTTTCTTTTTCTATTGAAAAATATAAATTAAATTTTGAAATCATCCACATTGTAAAAAATAATAAAGTAAAAATAAGTTGAATAATACCCAAAGGAAATATTATATTATATAATTTTTCATATTTATTTGGTTTATCTTTATTTTCTCCCATCATATATATTACAATATTTATTGCTGCAGTAATTATGAATATTAAAATATCCATTAATGAATAATTCACTGAATTAATAAATTTTAAAAAATATTTTCCAGACATTATTTTTTTATTTTGATTAACTTCAATAAAAAAGTAATTTGTATATTCAATTAAAGCAAATAATTTATTAGAACGTGAATCTCTTTGAACAGTATCAAAAAAGATATTTTTACTATCTTCACTTAAAAATAAAACAGTTGGATCTAAAGTAAATAAAATCATTTGAGGTTTTTCTTCTTTTCCTTGAATCCATACTGTTCTTGTAATAGCTTCAAAAAATTTAACAGCGAAATAATTTTGAAAATATTTTGGTTCTATCATTACACTTTCGCTTCCTTCATTTTCATCATTTTTATTATTTTCTCTTTTTTTACGTAATATTATTATTTGATCTTCTGAGAATAAATTAATAGAATCTATTATATTTTTTGCATCTTTATTATTAAAATTTGCAAGTTGTTTTACATAATTATACATTCTATTTGCTAATTCAAATTCTTTATGTTGACTAAATTCACTGTCACTAAAATATTTTTCTTTAAATAAATTACATTTTTCATTATCAAATTCAATTTCTGACCATTTTTTAATATCACCATCTGTTGTTTTTAGATATAATTTTTTTAAACAACATATAATACAATCAAAAATAGAATTTGGATTATACACACTTTCGAGTAAATTTATTATTTTTTCAGGTGTACTTTTTTCTTCAACAAAAGCTGAAATAAAATTAATTAAATCTAAACGAACATCATATAAAATTTCATTATCATTTGAATTATTTTTTATTATAGATTTTGCTTGAACTAAAAAATTATAAAATAATGATTTATCATCTTTTCTATCTTCAAAATCTATAATTTGAATTATATTTTCTTTTGTTGTTCCTTGAATCATTTCAATAGCAAATTCAATCATACAGAAAAAAATTTCATAAAAATAACTAATACTTGATTCTTCTGTTTCATAATTAACATTTTCCCATTTTGATAAAATTAAAATTTTACTTAAAGCACACATCATTAAATCAAAAATATTCATCAATCCTCCATTAAAATCAATTAAAATTTCTTTAAAAAATAATGTTTGGAAATTAATGTTATGATCTTCACACATATATTTCATTATTTTTATTACCATATAAGCTATAGTATAATCTTCATTATTTGCTGTTGTTGTTGGATTGACACTTTCAAAAATTATACTTAATAAATTTTGTATGAATAAATCAACTAAATAATTTAAATTTACAGTTGGTTTTATTTGAATTGTATTATCATCATCATCTTCAATGTAGCTACTATGTAAACTATTTAAACTTTGAACTTTTTCTAGTTTATTTTTCATTGTACTTATTTTTGAAAATTCTTTTTTTGGTTTTCTTTTTTTAATTCTTTCGAGATCTGATTTTCTTAAATTTAATATATCATCTTGAGTACTTCCTGTATCATATTGTAGTAATCTAAAAATATGCCATAAATTTTGTCTTCTATATTTTAGGTATAAATTTTCACTATTAATTAAAAAAAATAATGGACGTAAAATAATTGCTCGATATGTCGCGTTATATAAAACGTTTTTTTCGTTTAAATTTTGAGATAATGAACTTTCTTCAAAATTATTTTTTTCAACTTCGTAATGAAGAATAAAATCGAAAATATTTTTTTTAAAATCAGTATTTAATAAACCTTGTTTTTTATATTCTTCTCTTTTAATTTCAATTTCTTCGTCGCTTATTGTTTTTTTTTTAAAAAATTCTTTCAAATTCGTATTATTAGAAGTATTAATAAAATTTTTTATATGTTTTTCAAAAAAAAAATATATTAATTTATAATTTAAAATTTCCAAACTTTCTTCTTTTAATTTTTTAATATCTTCATCTAATTCTAAAATTTCAGTTTGGTCAATTTTTTTTAAAATTAAACTTAATTTATTTTCTTCATTTTTTGTGATAGTTTGGAAAATATTATTACTTTCAAGAGCTTCTTTAACTTCTTGTTCTTGAGATAATCCTTTTTCAATAATATATTTTTTAGTTATTAAAAATCTAACAATAATTTCATAATATTTTATATATTCATGTCCATTCAAAGAATAAATTATAGAAATATATTTATTAACTAAAACTTGCAAAGGTAATATAATTCCATATTCAAAATAATCTATTATTTTTTTCTTTCCAATTACACCATTATTTTCTATTATACTTGGAAATTTTGTTAATTCATAAATAAATAAATCAGCTTCTATTTTCATATCTAAAACTTTGTCTTTAACGTTTAATAATTCTTGAAAAAATATAAAATGAGAAAAATTTGTGTCATTTCCTGTTTTAATTTCTTTAAAAAATATTGTTACATATTCTTTTAATTTTGTTGTATCTATTAATACATCTACATATGATATTCTAAAAAACTTTATTAATTCAATTCTTAATGGTAAATATAATGTTGTATCATTTAAAATTTGAGGAATTTGTTCTTTTGTGAAAATTTTATTTAAAAAATCCAATTCATTTAATGTTGAATTACCATCGAATAAATAATTAATTAATTTTAAAAATTTTGTAAATAATATTGTTAATGTTTCTATTTCATATCCATCAATTAAAACTTTTTCTTTTATTAATTGTAATAAAGTTTTTGTATTTAATTTTCTATCATTTTTTGAATCTTCACTATTTAAAATATCATTATGAATTTCATCTTCAATTAAATTACTTATTTTTTCAATATCAGAAGATGATTTTTCATTTGAAATAGGTGAAAAATTAGGAATAATAATATTTTTAAAATTTTTTAAAATAGGATTATTTTTATAAATATTTTTCATAGTCTTTCTTATTTTATTAAGTGTATGTTCTTGATGTAAATAATTCATTTTAGATAATTTACTTATAATTTTTAATAATTTTTCAAAACTATCAACATATTCACTTTTTCCACTTATTCTTCTAACTAATTCTTCTAAAACTCTCATTAATACATTATTTTGACTTAAATGAATGTCATCTTTCATAATAATTTTAACCATATATTCTAATAAATTTATAAAATAAACAATATTATCTGTATTTAACATTAAAAAACTTTTTAAAATTCTGTCAGTTAATATTATCAAACAATTATCACTATTTTCATAAACATAATAACCTAAAAATTTAAATAATTTATTTATATATTCTGTACTTATTTTTTGTTCATTATTATATTCAGATTCATATTCTTTATTATAAAAAATTGAAGTTAAAATCATTGACAAACTTTTAATTAATGTAAAAACAATTGGTGTTTTATTAATTAATATTCTATTATTTGCTTGAATTAGTTTTGAATTATCTTTTTTATTATCATTGTTTTTAAAAAGTATATTTAATATACTACTTTTTCGAGCTTTTTTTTTGGCAAAATCATTAATATTAAAAGGTGGTGAAAAATCATTACAATCAACTAAATTAAAAAAATTAGTTATTTGATGTACAATAAAATCTTGAATATCTTTATTAGTAATTTCAAATAAAAAATATTTTTGATATAAATTTTCAATATCTTTACACATTTTTTTAAGTTCATCTATTATTTTATTTTCATTATTATTAAAATGATTATTTATATAATTATGATAACAAGCTGAATTAATATTTAATAAACGTTTCAAACCAAATTGATAAGCATCTGGATCATTTAAAGTCATTGCGGTAATATCAGTACTCATAAACATTATTTTATTATGAAATTTATCTATTTGAAGTCTTATTCTATTTGCAGTTTGTTTAAGAATAACTGCATCTGAACCACCTACACCCGCACTATCATCATCTTTTTTATTAATTACATATTTTTGATGAATAGTACGACATAATAATAAAATATGAGAACAATTTTTATATATCATTTTACTTGTTTCGTTTTTTGAATGAAAGTAAAAAATTTGATTTAAAGATAATTCATTATTTAAATATGTTTTTAAAACATTATCATTATAATAATAACACATATATAATAAACATTTTATCATTTGAGATAACATTCGAATTTTTGAATAACCTACTTTTAATCTTCTAATTTTTTCAAACATGGAATTTGATATTATTTCATCATTTAAAGAATAAAATTTTATACTTTGTTCATTTGTAAACATATTAAATCTCATGATTTTTTTACATTGACTATATATTTTTCTTAATATTTCATAGGTATGTTCATTTTTATCTTTTATACCTTTATATTTTTCTAATGTATATAAAATTTCATCAACATAAGTTTTTCTATCATTATTATTTAAAAAAAAATATTTTGATTCAATTTCTTGAAAAATATGAATATAATCACAATAAAAAATTCTTTGGAAAGGATTTAAATTTGATAAATCTTTGACACTTAAAATAGGTAATTTTTCAAAATCTTTTCTAAAATTTATTTTATGGAAAATATTAAATAAATTCTTTTTTAACATCCAAATATTTTCTTGTGATTTATAATTAAATTTCCTTTGCAACAATGGAAATATAAAATTTGAACAATTTAAAATATCCGAAGTATAAAAACTATCTTTACATACATCTAAAATATTACTTATTTGTTCTAATGCCTTCATAAAAGGAGAATTATTTATAAAAACTGAAAAATTAAAATCTTTTTTTTTTAATTTTTGAATATTATATGATAAATTATTTAAAGTTCCTAATAATCTATGAAAACTATTTTCAAAACTTGAAGAACTCATTAATAACATATTTATAAATTGAATACCTGTAAAATTTTCAAATTTAAATGGTAAAACTTTTGTTAATTTCATCATTAATTCAAAAACTTTTAAATAATCAGGATGATTACATGAACATTTAGAATTTCTACAAACTGTTTCATCGGATTTTCTTGTATATTCTTCAGGTTTATTACGACATAAATTATAACAAAACATACATAAAATTTCTTCAGGATTTTCATCATTTTCATAATAAATAAAATTTCTTGTTGTTATAGACCATTCAAGCCATTTACATTCATCTTCATATAAAAAATCATTTTTATTAACTTTTTCAGGTAAAATATGATTATGTAAACCACAAAAACATAAAGCATTTCTAATATCTGTTTGAATTTCGGAAATATTTTTTTTCTTCCAATGTTCTTTATGACAATTTCTTAAACATGCTTCACATAATGGCATTTGACAATCTGGGTCACATGTACAAAAATAATACTTTTTTTTTATTATATGATAACCTTCTGTCATTAAAGAACAATCTGATACTTCATAATGAAGTCTAATTAATTGTTCTGCTTCATTATCTGATTCTTCAATTGATCGAAGGGAATTTTCTTCATTGTTTGAAGAAGTGTTGTCTGATTTTGAATTTTCTGAATTATCTTTTGATTTATTATTTTGATTTGAATTTTTATTATCACTTGTTATTAATGAAAGATTTGGATCTTTTTTTGTGTTTATTTCTTCAATAGATTCTTTATCGGTATTATTTGACATATTTTTTATTGGTTAAAGAAATTTTATTAAAAATAAAAATTTATATTTTTAGTAAATTATTTTAAAATTAAAATAACTAATTAATTGTTAAATAAATTTAATGTAGAAATGATAAAAAAATATTCTAACTTAAAATATGAATTTCTTATAATAATAATTTAAATATTTAATAATATTTAAAAATGAATTTTAAAAAGAAAAACTAAAAAAATTATTTAAATTTTTTAAAAATTATTTATCATTTTTAATTAGAATAAATCATTTTTTGTCATTTTTTGTTTAAATAAATAAACTTTCTTATTTATTATTTTAAATTAATAAATAAATTATTTATTAAAAATCAAATATATTTGAAATAATAGATTCATATCAATAAATTTTTATTTTAATTAAATTTATAAATATTTATTTTATGTTTAATATTTTTTTCAATTTAAATTTTCTTTACTAAAATTATTTAAATTTAATAATAAAATTTTAATCTAATATTATAATTAATAAATATTTTGATTTTTTAATTAAATTTTTAAATAATTTTCCATTTATTATTATAATTCAATTTTTTTTAAAGAATCTTCTTTAATAAATTGTCTAAAAATATAAAATGCTTCTTTAGGTTTCCATTGTGCAACTAGATGACCAACTCCTCTAATTGTAATAAAAGTTAATTTATCATAAATAACTTTATAACCTGCAATATAGTCATTTTCATCATCCATTTTCCAACTTTTCCATTTATCTTTTACAGTTAAATTAAGTTTTTTAATCCAAAGTTGATTCCCATTAAAAGGAACTACTAAATCAGTATCTCCTGAATAAATTAAAATTCTTATATTTTTATCTATTAAATATTTAATAGATTCAAAACTTCCTTCTTCTGATTCATTATAAATATTTAATACTGTCATATTACAAACATTAAATTCCTTTTGTTTTACATGTAAATAATCTTTAACAGTATTGTTATTTAAATAATTTTCTAGAGCTGAAACATCAATACAAGGTGGACCTTCATTTTTATTTTTTTTTAATTTATTAAAAGCCCAAGGAGCATAATTGAAATAAAAATTATTGTTTTTTAAATTAGATTGAGGAGAAGGAATATAACATTTTCTTAAAATATCATATATATTCAATTTATTCATTATATCAAATAACTCTAATTTAAATTCATAGCATTCAGTTTCATTTGTTATATTATTAACACAAATTTCTAAGTATTTCATTCTTTGTTCATAACTGATTAAATGATGAAAAAACATAAAATCCAAATATGTTGAATCAGAAGTATCTGCTTCAGGTTTCACTACACCATTTCCAATTATAATTCCTTTTAAATTTATTTTTTCAGATTTATCAGTATCATTAACAATTAATTTAGCCAATGTTGGAACATATATTCCACCATATGATTCTCCTGAAATATAAAATGGTTTATTTCTTAATTTTGGAAATTTCTGAAAAAAATGTTTTATTGCATTAAAATTTTCTTTTGCTGAAATAGTATCATTTATTTCATAATCATGTGAATCAATTGAATCAATATAGGAAAACCCAACTTCTCCTGGATTTTCTAAATAAATCATATTTGCTTCTTTATTCCAACTATATTCATTTTTTGTAAAATTTGTATCACCTTCTTTAATTATGTAAGGTCCATGTTCCACCCCCCAACCAGTTAAAGCAGAGCATCCAGGACCTGCACTTAACCATAAAACTAAAGGAGTATTTTCTTCATCATTTTCAGCTTTTATATAAATATAATGATAAAATTTATTTTCACTTGCTTTTAGATAACCAGAATAAAAAGGTTTTTCATATCCATAATCAGGTAAAGATGTTACTTTATCTTTTATATTATCATCTTCCTCTTCACTATTATCATTTGAATTGTTTTTAATTACTAAAATTAAAATAATTATCAAAATTAAAATTCCAAGCGAGAGTAAACCAACTATAAAATAAAAAAAATATTTTTTATTATGAACTTTAATTTGATCATAAATATTATCATTTAATTGTTCAACATTATCACTTATAATTTCATCATTATTTTTATGCATTAAAAAATATTTTTTTTAAAGAGATTTTTATTTATTTTGATTAAGTTAAAAATAAGATTAAAAATAATAAAATTTTATATATTTATATATTATAATCATTATTAAATTTATACAATTAAAAAATAAAAAAAAATAAATTTTATTAGAAAAATTCTATTGTTATAAAAATATCAAATTAAAAATATGTTTCTAA
>JAEEGK010006805.1_pt1 | contig 27398 bp, 26 predicted proteins | sample 8958771 | NCBI WGS metagenome assembly JAEEGK01 (sample SAMN16246547, study PRJNA631951) | gut metagenome | biome: gut microbiome; feature: rumen; material: SC-attached | host: Bos | place: Iran: Karaj | collected 2018-10 | reverse complement strand
AATTCAAATCCGAAGGCTACACCATCGTTTTTAACGTAATTAATATAGAAGAAATCTTTAATTACTGTGATAGATTCACCTTCTGTCATTGTAGCCATAATAATTAGTTTAGCTGCTTGGTCTAATATAAGAAGGCCAAGCGCAATTAATAATGTAATAATCATAATGCACCTATAAGAAGAATAGTGGAATAGTTATTATTTCAAGAAGAGCGACAATAACTATAACTACTAATACTATAATTAAATATTCAAAAAGGAATGCCTTTAATAAGCTAAATCCTTCGGGTTTTCTTAATTTCTTAAAGTTGTTTATTTGAAACACATAAAAGATTGTGATAACCCAAATTAGCGCTATGCCTGAGAGTGTGTATGCAAGATAAGGCATATGTACTAAAACTAAGAAGACTTGGACAGTAATTAATGCAATTAAGATACCAATGATAAATGTGAAGAGTAGGCTTGCTACATTCACATTATCCCTTTCTTGGTCATTATAAAAATTTTTAAACTTCTTTTTCTCTTCAATTAATGATTTAAAGAATTTCATTTTGTGCTCCTTAAGTCTTCGATAATATCATTTAGAGTTGAAACTTTCACTACTCTAATTTGATCTTCAGTATATCCAAAAAGTTTATAATAACGCATACACTCTTGATAATTAGATTCAGGGCAATAGAATACTGTCGCATGATCTAAATAAGCACCATAAAGCTTTTGTCCAACACAACCAATTGCGCCTACTGTGCCAAGTACTAAATTATTAGAATCATCATATGTATATGTGATAGTTCCAGTACCCGCAATGTTTCTTCCTTTAAGTAAGTCTTCGTCTTTATTTAATAATAAGTAAATATATAAAGACTGCATCGCACCACCTGATGGGCCTTGAGAGAATACATTTTTAACCTTAACCTCAGGTGATTTAGTAACCTTAAATGACTTTCTGATAGTTAAGCCGAATAAACCAGTATCAGTGTTTTTCTTAATAGTTAATTCAGAAGTTTTACCTTTTAAATCTTCAAGCAAGATATTAATACTTTCTCCAGGAAGAGTATTTTGAAGTTCACTATTAATTTCATCAAATGATGGATAGTCTTTATCAAGATTACCAATTCTCTTAATTAAATTACCAACTACACTTGTATATTTAATGTTTGAATCAATATTCTTATTTGCACTATAAATATAAGTTACTTCAATATATTCAAAGTCTATTTTATCTTTAAGCTCATTGAATGCAGCAACACTTGCCATCTCAAATGATTCAACTGAATCAAATATACCAATTGCGTTATCTAACTCTCTATCAATATTGCTAGCTTCTTCTTTAGTGTATTTACCAGTCATTGAGTAATTAGTTAGAGAAGCTAAAGCATATGAGAGATAAGTAGGTTTTTCAAGTGTCATTACATAAACACTATGAACACTACCATTTAAGTTGTTATCATATCCATCTACAACAATTTCTTTTTTAATATCAGTTAAGTTACCAGGCATATAAACATATCCATCTACTCTTAAAATGCATGATAAAAAGAGTATGATATATACCGGACTAAATATTAAAAACCATTTAAAGAAATCTTTATAGATCTTACGCAAGAGTTATCTCCTTCATTTTCATTTGTCTTAATTTAATACCTGCGAGCTTAAGAATTCTTCTTGAAGCTTCAGTTTCTTCTGAATCATGGTGTGAATCAAGTAGATATACAACCTCTTTAATTCCTGATTGAACGAGTAATTTTGCACATTCATTGCAAGGGAATAAAGTTACATATAATGTAGAACCTTCAAGTGATCTAGTTGAGTTTAGGATTGCATTAGCCTCAGCATGAACTACATAAGGATATTTAGTATCTAAATAACTTCCTTCTCTTTCCCATGGGAGATCATCATCACTAATTGATTTAGGGAATCCATTATATCCGATACCAATAATCTTTTTATCAGAATTTACAATAGCACAACCTACTTGAGTATTAGGGTCTTTAGAACGTTTAGCGCTTAACATAGCAACGCCCATAAAGTATTCATCCCAGCTGATATAATCTAATCTTTTCATGTGTTACATCTCCTTTGCGATTAATGCTGCAAGTCTTACATTGCTCTTAACGAGTTCAATATTACTCTTTAAGCTCTTACCTTCAGTCGCTTTTGCGATATTAGATAAGAGGAATGGAGTAATTCTTTTACCTGTGATGTTTTCCTTCTTAGCTTTAAGTAGAGCTTCATCAATTACTTTATTGATTTCATCTGAATCATATGAGAATTCATCACTGATAGGGTTAAATACGAGTACACCACCTTTAAGTCCTAAATCCCATTTATTTAAGGCAATAGATGCGATTTCTATAGGTGAATCAACTCTATATTCAAGATTAATTCCTGATTTATTAGAATAGAATGCAGGACATTCAATAGTTTTATAGCCAAGTACTGGAACACCTTTAGTTTCAAGATATTCAAGAGTATTTGGAATATCAAGGATACTCTTACATCCAGCACATACTACTACAACTTCATCACTTCCAAGTGTTTCAAGGTCATTTGAAATATCAAGTACTTCGCTAAAACCTCTGTGTACGCCACCAATTCCGCCTGTCGCAAAGATTTTAATACCTGCGAGTTTAGATATATACATAGTAGCTGAAACAGTTGTCGCACCACATACACCTCTTGCAACACATATTGGTAAATCTCTTTTTGAAACCTTGAGAACTTCTGTCTTAGGATCACCAATTAAATTTAATTCGCTTTCAGTGATACCTACATGGATTTCACCATTAATAATTGCGATAGTCGCAGGTGTTACACCGCTATCTCTTAATATATTTTCAAGTTCTTTAGCACATTTAATATTATCTGGGTATGGCATACCATGTGAGATAATAGTTGATTCAAGGGCCACAACTGGCTTATTTTTAGCTAAAGCTTCCTTTACTTCTTCACTGTAAAATAGTTTCATTTTAATACCTCTTTTTAAATTATTTTAACATAATAATTTAATATATTTATAAAAACCATATAAAAAGCCAACGCTCTATAAAAGAATTGGCTTTTAATACATATTATTCGCTAGTTTTAGGTGCTTTATTTCTAATGAAAGTTAAAATATCATTTGAATTGATAGTAAGTTTAACAGAAGATGCAGCTAGTAAGTTAGCTGGTGCGTCTTCGTTACCTTTTCTAGCGTCAACAAATTCTACATAGATAGAAATATTTTGAGTGTTTAAAGTTTCTTCATCATCAGTCTTTTCTTTAACGAATTTGAAAGGATTTTCAAATGATAAAGTTAATTTAGTACCTTCAGTTTTTTCATTCATTTTAGATGAATATGTACCAACTTTAATTTGGTATTCACCGAGTTTGTATGCAGACTTGAATTCACAAACAACATTAGTTAATGTTTCATTTTCAACTGTAAGATACATTTTACCGAAATCGAGTTCAGCACCGATGTATTCAATTACATATGTGCTTGAAGCTTTGTCATATGATTTAATCTTTAATGATTTAGCACTATTCTTTCTTCCAACTGTACAAGATGCAAGAGCGAGCACTAATACTAAAGCTGTTAATACTTGAAATAATCTTTTCATTTTTATCTCCTATTTGAATGATGGAGCACTATAAGTGTATCCCTTATAATCAACTTTAATTGTTACAGTAGCTTTAGCTAAATCTTCTTCTGTTAATGCCATTAATGCATCAAGAACTTCGAAACCTTCAACAACGCCACCAACAGGTGTATAAGCGTTTGAATCATAAGTAGTGTTCTTAGAAGTGTTAAGGATTAATTGAGAAGTGTTCTTGCTATCAGCAACTACTACCATTGATAATGTACCACGGATATTCTTAACTTCTGGAGTTGAGTCAACTGTTACAGTCTTTTCAGGAGCATTTTCGCTCTTACCAAACTTAATACCGTTAGCTGTAGTTGGAACTTCATTTACCTTAGCGTTCTTATAGAACTTTTCTTTTAATAAATATAGGAAGTATTTAACAACGTTTGAATCACCAAAATCTTTGAAGAGTTGAACTTTAACTTCACCAATTCCCTTGAAGTTTAATGTAACAACTGGATTTTCATCAGAGATTAAGTTCTTATAATCTTTATCGTATGTTCCTTCTTTTAATGTTTCAACTGTAGTTGAGTTTACATTAGAGAATTCATAGCTAACTTTAACGTCTTTTCCACCATAATTTACAGTTAAATCAACTGATTTAGGAGTTTTACCATTCTTACCGATTGTTAATGCTGATACAGTGATTAAACCTCTATCATAAGCTTTTTTAGCTTCAGTAACTTGATCAAGATATACGCCATCAAGATATTGAGAGATGAACTCATTGTTTTTCATATCTTCAGCTTCGAATTCAGCCTTAGTTAAAGCAACAAGAGTCTTATAGTAAGATGCAACTGTAGAGTCAGATGATTGAGATACTACATAATCAACATTAGTAGTTGTGTATGTATCATTACCATTTTCATCTTTTTCACCAGTAGCTGTTTTAATTTCATCTACTTTCTTTACGAGTTCAAAAGTCTTTGAACCATAGTTTACATAATAATGTTTAGTTGAACCATCTTCTTCTGTAACTACATAAGAATCATTTTCTTTTTCAACAACTAATGTCTTTTCGTTAACAGTTCTCTTTAAAGTAAAGCTCTTTAAATCTTTTTCATTAAATACTGTTTTTGCACTACATCCAACAAGTGTTAATACAGCGATTAAACTTGCAAGAATTAGTGGTAAAATCTTTTTAACTTTCATTTATTTACCTCATTAATATATTTTGCTTTTTCTATTATAACATTAAATTAAATATAATTTAATCTTTTTTTACTTGGATACCGAGTTCATCAAGTTGAGCAAGGTCAACTTCATTTGGTGAATCAACCATTAAGTCTTGAGCAGATGTTGTCTTAGGGAATAATACAACGTCTCTAATATTGTTTGAATGAACGATGATCATAAGTAATCTTTCAAGACCGAATGCACAACCTCCATGAGGTGGACATCCATATTCCATAGCATCTAAAAGATAGCCAAATTTAAGCTTTTGTTGCTCTTCTGAGATGTTTAAAATCTTGAAGATTTGTTGTTGGATATCGTGTTCATAAATTCTCATTGAACCACCACCAACTTCATATCCATGACATACGCAGTCATATGAGTCACTATATACTTTTAGTGGGTCAGCATAAAGGTAGTCATAGTGCTTTCTTAAAGGTCTTGTGAATGGATGGTGAGTTGATGTAATTGAACCATCTTGAGCAAGTTCGAATAGTGGGAAATTGATAACCCATTTGAAATCATATACGTTATCATCACATAAACTTAACATTTCAGCTAGTTCAGTTCTTAGGCTTCCCATAGCATTACATACCTTAAGATAGTTCTCAGAACTTGACATGAAGAGTACATCTTGATTCTCTAAAGCTAAAGCATTAATAACGTCTTCGTTAATGAGTTTCACAATAGAACCACTAACTTCTCCATTAGCTTTCTTTAAGAAGAATAGATTTTCTCCGCCATGTTTCTTAACGTGTTCACTAAAGTTATCAATAACCTTTCTTGTGAATTGGTTGTTTTCGTCCTTAACCTTAATACCTACTACTTTCTTATTTAAGAAGAGTGGGCTATCGATACCTTTAAAGATATCTTCGATATGCATAAGTTTAAGACCAAATCTAGTATCGGGTTTATCAGAACCATAATCTCTCATTGCATCATCCCATTCTAGTCTTGGGAATGGTGTAGGTAGATCAATATTTAAGATTTCTTTCCAAATCTTTTTAAACATTCCTTCCATGATTGTTAATAGTTCATCTTGTTCAAGGAATGATGTTTCAATATCGATTTGAGTAAATTCTGGTTGTCTGTCAGCTCTTAAATCTTCATCTCTGAAGCATTTAGCTACTTGGTAATATCTATCAAAACCAGCTACCATAAGTAATTGTTTCATTACTTGTGGAGATTGTGGTAAAGCATAGAATTCACCTTTAAAGATTCTAGATGGAACAAGATAGTCTCTTGCGCCTTCTGGAGTAGATTTAGCTAAAATTGGAGTTTCACAATCAATAAATCTTTGACTATCAAGATAATTTCTAATTACTTGAACAGTCTTACTCTTTGTAATAAATATTTTTTGAAGTTCTTCTCTTCTTAAATCAAGATATCTATATTTAAGTCTCATTTCATCATTACTCTTTCTATCAATAGGAAGAGGTTTTGATTCATTAATAATCTTAATTTCAGTAGGATCAATTTCAACTTCACCAGTTGGAATATTTAGGTTTGGAGATTCTCTTAAGATAACTTTACCTTTAACTTCAAGAACGTATTCAGCTCTAATAGTCTCAGCTAAAGCGTATAGAGGACTTTCAGGTTTAACAACAACTTGAACCATACCTGAAACATCTCTTAAGTCAAAGAAGATAACTCCACCTAAGTTACGGCTTCTATTAACCCAGCCATTTAAAGTGACTGTTTGATTTAATAATTCTTTTGTAATTTCACCATTATAATTGCTTCTCATATTTACCTCTTATTCATGTTTGTGACAGCAACAATCTTCATCGTGTCCATCTTCACAACAGCATTCTTCACCATCATGATGACATCCACAACCACAAGATTCTTCGCTTTCACCAACAACTTGCATCATATATCTTATTAATTGTCCTTCATGAAGAGTTACTTCTTCATTAGTGATCTTGTTTTTAACGTTAAGTGTACCAGCTTTGAGTTCCTCATCACCAGCAATAATAATAAACTTAGCATTATTTGCATCAGCAGCTTTAAAATGTTGCTTTAAGTTTTTAGCTTCATAATCCATTTCAGAATCAACGCCTTGAAGTCTTAATTCATTTAAAAGTTTAACGAAATGTACTTTAGCATCATCTCCAATTGGGATTAATTGGCATAAAACACTCTTCTTATAAATATCAATATTATCATCTACAATATCAGCAAGTCTTTCAAGACCAAATCCGAAACCAACACAACCTAGTTCTGGTCCGCCAAGGCTCTTGATTAAATCATCATATCTACCACCACCGCAAATAGTTGCAGATTGACCACCATCAACTCCATCGATTACAACTTCAAATACTGTTGAAGTATAGTAATCAAGACCTCTTACAAGTTTAGTATCTACTACGAATGGAACATTCATTAACTCAAGATACTTCTTAACGATTTCAAATTCAGCTTTACTCTTTTCTGATAGATAATCTTGAATCTTTGGTGCATTTAATAATATTTCACTATTAGCATCTACTTTACAATCTAAGATTCTTAAAGGATTAGTATTAAATCTTTCTTTACAATCTTCGCATAAAGAATCTAATTTATCTTTGAAATATTCTTTAAGTGCATTCTTATAATTTTCTCTAGATTCTTTATCACCTAGAGTATTGATTTTAACTACATACTTTTTCACTTGAAGTAGTTTAAAGATGGTTGATGCCATAAGGATTACTTCAGCGTCCATATATGGACTATTAGTACCAACCACCTCTACTCCAAATTGAGAGAATTCTCTATATCTTCCTTTTTGAGGACGTTCATATCTAAACATATCGCCCATATAGAATAACTTAAGTGGGAGTTGTCTAGTATAGAGTTTATTCTCAATAACAGCTCTAATTACAGGTGCAGTACCCTCAGGTCTTAGAGTAATCATTCTTCCGCCTCTATCTTCGAAGTCAAAAGTTTCCTTCTTAACTATGTCAGAAGTATCACCACTTGATCTATGAATTAATTCAGTTTGAGATAGAATAGGAACACGAATCTCTTCATATCCATATACACCAACTACTCTTTTAAGGAATGCTTCTATACTTGATAGTCTTTTAGCATTCTCCATTAATACATCATTTGTACCTTTAACCTTTGAATACATATACACCTCACAAAAAAGATACCCTTGCGGGTTCTTTTCTATTATTTTATTGTTTAATCCTATTGATTCTTTTCTACAAATTCAACAATTGAACCTACAGTTCTTAAGTTCATTGCTTCTTCATCAGGAATAGTAACACCGAATTCGCTTTCAACTGCAGTAATCATTTCAATAGCGTCTAAAGAGTCAGCGCCAAGATCAGATTCGAATGTAGCATCCATAGTTACTTTGCTAGCATCTACAGAAAGTTCATTAACGATTAATTCCTTTACTTTTGCAAAAATTTGTTCTTTAGTCATAAATAATGTCTCCTATTTATATTTTTTTACTTGCTAATTATAATATATATTTATAATTAAAGCAAGTTTTATAAATCAATTATAATTGAAAGAGGTCCGTCATTTATAGCCTCAATCAACATGTCTGCGCCAAATTGGCCAGTCTTTGTTTTAACCAAATTTGACATATCTACAGTAAATGCACCATAGATAGGAAGGGCGTCTATATAGTTTAGTGATTTAGTGAATGATGGACGGTTTCCAGTTAAGGCATCACCATATAGGCTAAATGATGAAATTACAAGAACTTCTCCACCTACATCATCTAAAGATTTATTGAGTTTATGGTTCTCATCTTCAAAGATTCTAAGCTTTTTAATCTTAGTTGCCATCTTTTCTGTTTTATCAATGTCTTCTTTTGAATTAAAAGCGATATAAACTAAGAAGCCTTGTTTGATTTCACTATATACTTCGCCATCAATTATACACTTTGCACACTTAACTCTTTCAACTAATGCTCTCATGTTATCTATAAACCCTTTCAATTTGGTATACACCCTTAATCTTTTCAAGGTTTGAAATTAAAACATCAAGGGCTGTTTTATCATAAATTTGTGTTTCAAGAGATATAATACCTTCATCAATCGCAGAACCTCTTGCGGATACCTTAGTAACTTTTGAGTTATTAGATATACAAGTATTAACGATTTCCGCTAAAATATTATCTCTATTGTAGACTAGAATTTTTAATTCTACAGTAAATCTTCTATCAATTTTATTACTCCAATATACTGGAATAAATCTATTTTGATCAAAGCTTTGAACGTTCTTACAGTCTTTTCTATGTACTGCAATACCAACACCTTTTGTGATATATCCAACGATATCATCACCTGGGATTGGTGAACAGCATCTAGATAACTTAACTGATGGAGTATTAATACCTTCAACGATGATATCAATATCTTCATGAAGGATTTGGTTCTTATTTCTCTTATTTATTAAATCTATAATCTGTTCTGATTTAGATCTATCATCACCTTTAAGAATTCCGATTAAAGTATTAACGTTAGTAATTCTTTTTGCAGTATGGATATATAAATCTTCAAGATTATGAATTTGTTTATCTTTACCAAGTTTTTCTTCAACGAGTTGATCAGTTAAGTCGAGCTCAAGCTTTTCGGCTTTGAGTTCTTCTTTAATCATACTCTTACCTTCTTCAATTAAGAGTAATCTATTCTTATTATTTAAGAAAGCTCTAATCTTGTTTCTAGCACCACTTGTTTTGACAATTTTGAGCCAGTTTTCATTTGGTCCAAAAGCACTGGCTGAAGTTCTTATTTCACAAACATCACCAGTTTTAAGTTGATAATCAATTGGAACAATCTTTGAGTTAACGATTGCGCCAATATATTGATCACCTACACGTGAGTGAATACGATATGCGAAATCAATAGGCGTAGAGCCTTCAGGAAGCGCTATAACTCTGTTTTTAGGGGTAAATACATAAACATTTGCTTCAAGTACATCTTCACTAAATACGGTAGTTACATCGTCTTTTGGTGTTTCACTATTTTGGTCAGTGTATTTTAATAGATCACTATACCATCTAAGTTGTGATGCAGTAGAATCATAGAAACTCTTCTTTTGCTTTTGTCCTTCTTTATATGCCCAGTGAGCTGCGATACCTGATTCAGCTATTTCATCCATTTCATGAGTTCTAATTTGAATTTCATAGAACTTACCATTGTTTAATACAGTAGTATGAAGTGATTGATACATATTAGGTTTAGGCATAGCTATATAGTCTTTAAATCTTGACGGTACTGGAGTAAATCTTGAGTGAACAATACCGATTAACTTATAACAGTCCATAACTGTATCAACAATGATTCTTAAAGCTAGAGTATCATAGATGTTTTCAAATGGAATTCCTTTATTGTGCATCTTATTATATATACTATATATATTTTTAGCTCTACCAGAGATTTCACCTTTCATTCCTTCCTTATCAAGAAGAATTCTAAGTTCTCCAATCATCGCTTCGATTTCAAGTTCTCTGTTCTTCTTAGTAGTCTTAAGTTTACGAGCTATTTCAGAATAATCTTCAGGGTATAAGTACTTAAAGCATAAGTCTTCAAGTTCAGCCTTAATCTTGTACATACCAAGTTTATGTGCGATTGGCGCATAAATAGTTAGAGTTTCATTTGAGATTCTAACTTGTTTTTCATATGGAAGGTATTTAAGAGTACGCATATTATCAAGTCTATCTGATAGCTTGATCCAAATAACTCTGATATCCTTAGACATTTGGAACAACATCTTTTGGAAGTTATCGATATATGTCTCTTTATTTTCAACGTTGCCTTCATCGTTATAAGTCATTTTTTGAATCTTAGTTAAACCAATACAGAGGTTCGCAACTTCTTCTCCAAATTCCTTATTAATATAATCATAAGTATATTCAGTATCTTCAATAACGTCGTGAAGAAGTGCGGAAATTATTGTAGTAGGGTCAGCTCTATATAAACATAGAGTTTTAGCTACTTCAACTGGATGAACTATATAAGGCTCACCTGATGCACGTTTTTGTCCTTCATGAGCTTTTTTGGCGAAGTCAAAAGCACGCTCTATATTTAAAAGAGTGTCTTCATTATGAATGTATAAAGTTAATTCATTTAATAATCCGCCGTATAATTCGTCCATAGTGTTTATATTAATATTTCATTAATGACTTAAATGCAATATCTTTTAGTAATTTTCTACCCTTTAAGGCCTCTAATTCTATGAGAACTCCTACTCCAACTACTTCTCCGCCTAATCTTTCTACTAATTTAATAGTAGCTTCAATAGTTCCGCCAGTTGCGAGGAGGTCATCAATGATTAATACTTTATCTCCTTTTTTAATTGCGTCTTTATGAATGCATAAAGTATTTGTTCCATATTCGAGTGAATATGATTCTTCAACTGTTTCTCTTGGAAGTTTTCCAGGTTTTCTTACAGGGACAAATCCAGTTCCCATTGCGTATGCGACAGGACAACCAATGATAAAACCTCTTGCGTCAGGCCCCATAACTAGATTAGCGCCTAATTCTTTTCCGAACTTTGCGAGTTCATCAATAGAATACTTAAAAGCGTCCGCATCCTTTAGTAAGTTTGAAATGTCCTTGAATTGGATTCCCTCTTGAGGGAAATCTGGTACATTAACTATAAAATCGTATAAATTCATATATACCTCCTATTCTAATGCTTGAATAATATATTCTTTAATTTTGTCTACTGGTCCAGTAAGTAAGAATTCTACTTCTTCTGAGGCCATATAAGTTTTGTATGTTTCACTTGTTTCAAGGTTAACTCTATAACCTTTTTCTCTTGGAAGTGATGAAACTACTCCTCCTTGAGTTTGAACCAAGTTAAGTTCTTCAAATATTTTAATAATCACATCAAGAGTATCTCTTGTGACTTTTAATTCTTTTTGAAGAATCATCATAGATATCTTTACTTCTTTATCTATAATAAATATTGCGTGTTTTAAGATTGTTAAATTAATAGTTTCTTTTGCTTTAATATGAGTGGCATTAGGACCTAAATAAACAATATTAGGTGCCTCTTCTTTAATTAGTAAGGTTAAATCATTTAAATTATCAAAGTTATTATTAATTAATAATCCTGTTTCAGTATTAAAATACTTTTCACCTTCTTTGAAATCATATCTAGTTCTATAATCAATTACTTGGATATGTTCAACTTGATAGTCTGATGCGACTATTTGAATATATGAAGAATTAAGATATGTATTAATCTTAAGTTCTCCAATAAATGAAATCTTATCCATTGGTGAAATGTTATAGAATAAGCTTTGATCATTAAAGACAATTACTGTGACGTATTTACCATTATCGAGTTTACATTTAAGTTTTGTATGTTTATCAACTAGAAGTGATGTATTAACCACAGTTAAATCTTTAAAGAGGAAACAAGTATCCTCTAGGCTAAACTGTTCTAGATTATGTAAGAAATCTATATTAATTAGTGAATGATTTAAACTTAATGCAACGTCAATAGTTGGAAGGACTGTTGCTGTCTTTTGGCTTGTAAGTGATATAAGTCTATCTTTAAGTGGCTTTAAGTTAGATGCACTTAAATTAACTCCACAAGCTTTTTCATGTCCACCAAACTTCTCAAGTAAGTCACTACACTTTTCAAGTAAATCAAGTAAGTTATATTCACCAATAGTTCTAAATGAACCTCTCGCATTTCCTTCTTGGTCAATTGTGAATACACCAGTAATCTTAGATGTCTTTTTCATAACCTTTTGAGCGATAATACCAAGCACACCTTCATAGAATTCATTAGAATAGATGACATTGACTGGTTCACTTTCATCAATCATCTTGTAAGCTAATTCAGTATTTTGGATAGTAAGTTCTTTTCTAAGTCTATCCGCATCCATGATATTTTGAATATCTTGAGCTATCTTTTCTTTATTATCAGTAGTAAGTAAATCTACCGCAATTGAGGCATCACCGATTCTTCCTAAGGCGTTAAGTTTAGGAGCGATATTATAAGATATATCTTTTACACCTTTAATCTTAATTCCCATATTATCAAGTAAAGCTCTTATACCTGGGACATTTGAGTCATTAATTCTTTTAAGTCCTTCATTAATAAAAGCTCTATTCTCATCAATTTGAGGCATCATATCGGCGATAGTTCCAAGCATTAATAAATCTACATATTTTCTTATATAGTCTTTATCTATAGCCTCAGCTATCTTAAACGCAACACCTGCACCGCATAATCCATCAAATGGATAATCTTTTAAGATGTATGAGTGAACGATATATGGGGTTGGTGGAAGTGATTCTTTAGGTTCATGGTGGTCTGTAACTATCACAGTTATACCATTATCTATTAATTCTTTTACTTCATCTACTGAAGTTATTCCATTATCCACAGTGATAACTAAATTAAATCTATCTTGGATAATCTCTTTAACCACATCTTTAGATAGTCCATATCCAGTTTGGAATCTATTTGGAAGTTTGAAATAAACATCTGCGCCCTTTTCTTTTAAGATTCTATAAAGAATTGATGTCGCAGTTATTCCATCAACGTCATAGTCACCATAGATTAAAATCTTATCGTTATTCTTAATTGAAGTCTTAATTTTCTTAACCACAATATCCATATTCTTAAATAGATATGGATCATAGAAGTCTTTAAATCCAAGATTAAAATAGGAAACATAGTCATCAATTCCCTTAATTTTATGAAGTATATCGATTATTTCATAATCAGAATAATTATTACTATATAATATATTCCATTTATTCTTGGATAAAATCATTTAATACCTCTACTTAAATTGTTTTAAGAAATCTTCTCTTTCCTCATATGAATTATCAAGTCTAACCCACTGAGAGCCTCTTCCCTTATTTAAAGGCATAATCTTTCCTTCTTTTTGAAGCGAGGCAAGTACTCTATCTATTGTAGTTTTAGATATGTTAGGGAGTTTCTCCATAATGTCTGATTTAGAGAAGGTATATGGGAGACCATAAATCACAGTTTCAACTGTGGCAGTCTTACTTAATTGACTACCTACTCCTTTAAATCTTACTAAATCTTCTATTTCATCATATAAAGAAATATAGATATTTAGGAAGAATTTGATTAATTGAGTAAGGTTAATTAATCCTTCATCATATAAATAATAAGATTTATTTAATAATTCAGTAAATTCATCACCTTTAGATTCTATTTTCTTAAAGAATGAGCTATAAACCGCACATTGACAGTCTCCTCTTAAATTAAGAATATAGAAGATTAAAAGACCGATTAATTCATTATGATTATAGAGTGGTGAAAGTTTAATGAAATCAACCATGAATGAAGTGTTTAAATATAGAATTTCTACACTATTTGTTTTCTTGATTTCATCATACTTTTTAATTAAACTATCAAGTTTATCTCGATAAGATACTTGATTGTTTTGGGCTTTCTTAAATCCAGTAGGCTTATCTTTAATACCTCTTTCAAGAAGTCCTTCTAAATCTTTAATCTCATTAACTGATAAATTGAAGTTTAAATCTGAATAAATCTTATTAAATATTTCAGTTAGATTGATTAAATACTTTTCATCATTGTTTTTAGCGACAGTGTCATTACCTTTAATAATAGATTTAACACGTGCTTCAGTAATCTTATAACCCTTAAAGAACATTTCAAATAAATATTTAATGTCATCTTTAAAAGTTATATCGTGATAGATTGAATATTCTTTATTTAATGTCTCAATGTTTTTATGACCATTGCCTATCGATTTATAAAGGTCAATATAACTTAAGACAAGTTCATTTGGATAATTAAAGTGAAGAGAACTTTCTAAGGCTTTCATTAGAATAAGTCTTCCTTTAATTTCTCATCATCCACGCTATCAATATCGGTTTCACCTAAGATATCATAGATGGATGTCTGTTGCTCTACGATATCTCCAAGTTCATCGATTAGAGAATTTGGATGTTGAGCTCTTTTTTCTTCTAGAGATTTCGATAGGTCTTTTGATAATTCAGTAATAGATTTAGAATATTCTTTTTCATCCATTACACTAGTGAAAATATCATAAATAGTTTCTGATTGATCAAACATTTGAATACCATTTTCAAATGTGTCTTTAGGGAATTCATCACCATTAATCTTAAGAAGCTTATTGCTTGTGAGGATATCAACTTCAACAGAGTTCTTAAGCTTACTTAAGTTAGTTTCTATACCCTTAACGAAGTAATAAGGATTACTCTTAACATTCTTTAGGAATGGAGTACCTCTATTACCTCTTTTTCCTCTAACTATATTCTTAAGAGGAATTCTCTTAACAAGTCCTCTATTAATTAATAGGATTAATTCTTCTTTATAATAATTTGGAACTGGAAGAGATAGTATTACTTCATCTCCAGGTTTTAAACTAATATTTTTAACACCTACAGCTTTAAGGCCTAATACAGGAAGTTCGGCTTTAGCGTATTTTAAGATTAAACCAAACTTAGTAACGCTTACTACTTCTTCCATGTCTTTCTTAATTTCAGCTACAGATATTACTTCATCTTTATCAAGGAGTTTAGTTACAACACCCTTCTTATATCTTCTTTCAAAGAGTTCTTGAGTATCAACTATCTTAATCTTTCCTTCTTTAGTTGAAACAAGGAGTAATTCACCACTCTTTGGTTTTTCTTTTAAGTGCAGGATAGAACAGATCTTTTCTGCGCCAGTTACATCGAATATTGAGCCAATATACATTCCAAGTTCCTTATATTTAAGGTCTGGGAGTTTATATACAGGCATATTGATATAAGAACCTAAAGTTGTACAAAGGATTAAAGAATCCATTGTATTACATTGTTTATCAAAGATGATATAGTCATCTTCTTTAAGACCTGGAGTTGAAACACCTAAAGATGCTTGGTAAGCCTTAAGGCTCATCTTCTTAACGTATCCATCTTTAGTTATGATTACTCTTACATCTTCATGAATAATAAGTTCTTCTTCATTGATTTCTCTCTTTTCAAATGATTCTTCGATCATTGTACGTCTTGGAGATGGAATCATTTCTTTTATTTCACTCATTTCATCGATGATGACGTTCTTTAAAGCTTCTTCACTAGATAAGACATGCTTTAAATGTTTGATGTTCTTTTCAAGTTCTCTCTTTTCATCTTCCATTTCTTTAATGTCTGTATTAGTAAGTCTATAAAGTTGAAGCATTACGATAGCTTCAGCTTGAAGTTCAGTAAATCCAAATAGTTTAACTAAGTTTTCTTTTGCGTCAGCTTTATTCTTACTATTCTTGATAGCTTCAACTACTTCGTTGATGATAGATGACATCTTATGGAAACCTTCAACGATATGAAGACGTTTAGTCATCTTATCAACTTCAAAGTTAGATCTATTAATCACAACTTCTTTCTCATGTAAGATATAAGCATCAATGATGTCTAAAACTCCAAGGATTCTTGGAGATCTATCAACGATTGCGACTGTGTTATATGAGAAATTAACTTGAAGGTCAGTGGCTTTATATAAGTAATTTAAGATAACTTCAGGATTAGCCTGTTCCTTTGTTTCAATAACAATTCTTAATCCTTCTTTATCTGATTCATCTCTTATTTCTGTAATACCATCTACACCTTTAGAGTCTTTAACTGAGTCAATCTTTTTAACGAGTACCGCTTTATTAACTCCATAAGGGATTTCAGTAATTATGATATTATTCTTAACTATTTCAGCTTTAGCTCTAATAACTACTCTTCCACGTCCAGTCTTTAAAGCTTGGTGTAAGTCTTCAGTATCTTCAATAATACCGCCAGTTGGGAAGTCTGGACCAGGTAAAATTTCTAAAGCTTCATCATATGTTAAGTTAGGATTTTTAATTCTTGCGATAGTTAAATCAATAGTTTCAGCAAGGTTGTGTGGTGGGATGTTTGTTGCATAACCTGATGCGATACCATCACTACCATTTACTAGTAAGTTAGGGAATTTAGCTGGAAGAATTACTGGTTCTACTTCACTATCATCATAGTTAGGTACGAATGGAACAGTCTTCTTTTCCATATCTTTTAGAAGATACATCGCAGCTTTACTAAGTCTTGCCTCAGTGTAACGCATTGCGGCTGCGCCATCACCATCGATTGAACCATTGTTTCCTTGCATATCAATTAAAGGAACATTGATCTTAAAGTCTTGGCTCATACGAACTAAAGCTTCATATACAGATTGGTCACCATGTGGGTGGAATTTACCGATAACTTCACCGACAATTCTCGCACTCTTTTTATATGGGCTTCCAGCAACCATACCTACTGATTGCATAGCGTATAATATTCTTCTTTGAACTGGTTTTAAACCATCTCTTACATCTGGGATGGCACGATCTTGAATGATATATTTTGAGTATGCGCCAAAACGATCACCCATGATCTTTTCTAAGTATTCACTTTGAATCTTTTGATCAATAAAATCATCGATAATATCTTTCTTCTTAGCCATACTATTCGTTTCCTTCTACTTTAAAGTCATCTATTTCAGCGAATGATACATTATTATCAATCCATTGTTTTCTTGGTTCTACATCATCACCCATAAGTACTGATACAGATTGTTCTGCATCGGCTAAATCTTCAATCTTTACTTGGATTAAAGTTCTATTTTTAGGATCCATTGTAGTTTCCCAGAGTTGAGTTGCATTCATTTCGCCTAAACCTTTATATCTTTGAATTGCATACTTTTTCATGTCTTTAGTGACTTCTTCCTTTTCTTCATCACTATAAACATATAAAACTTTAGGGTTCTTGACTCCCTGTTGAGTAATCTTATATAGAGGTGGAAGAGCGATATAAACTTTTCCTGCCTTAATTAATTCAGTCATATATCTAAAGAAGAATGTGAGTAATAGAATTTGAATATGACTACCATCGACATCGGCATCAGTCATGATGATAACTTTGTTATAATTACATTTCTTAATATCAAAGTTATTACCAAAAGATGCACCAATTGTGTAGATAATAGTATTTAATTCTTCATTCTTAAGAACATCTTCCACAGATGCTTTTTCAGTATTTAATACTTTACCTCTTAAAGGTAAGATAGCTTGGAATCTTCTATCCCTACCTTGTTTTGCAGAACCTCCGGCAGAATCACCCTCTACTAGGAATAATTCATTAATTCTTGCGTCTTTAGTAGATGCAGGAGATAATTTACCAGATAAGTTTTGTTCGAGTTTAGTTTTAGATTTTATAAGTCTTGCAGTATCTCTAGCTTTTCTTGCAGCTTCTCTAGCATTTCTTGCTTGTAAAGCTCTTTGTAATAAGTCTTGAATTACTGCTTGGTTTTCTGTGAAATAGATTTTAAGTTTATCAGTTACAACTTGTTCTACTACTGGTTTTGCAAGAGGAGTACCAAGTTTATCTTTAGTTTGTCCTTCAAATTCTAGAATACTTTCTGGAACTTTAAGAGATAATACAGCACATAAACCTTCTCTTACATCCGGTCCTTCAAATGGAGAATCTTTTTCTTTTAGCACTCCAAGTTTATATGCGAATTCATTAAATACTTTAGTAAGAGCTGTCTTAAAGCCCACTTCATGGCTACCTGCATCACGAGTTCTAACGTTATTTACGAATGAGTGAATGTTTTCACCATAACCATTTGACAAGTATTGAATTGAGAATTCTACATTAATCTTTTGAAGTTCTTGTTCAAAGTAGATTGTCTTTTCAAGAATCTTGTTATAACTTCCACAAAGATATTCAGCGTATTCACTAATACCATTTTCATAGCAGAATACATCTTCTGTCTTTGTTCTTTCATCAACTAAAGTAAGAGTTAAATTCTTAATTAAATACGCAGATTCTTTAAGTCTTTCTTTAATTGTTTGATAGTTGTATAGAGTTGTTGAAAAGATAGTATGATCAGGTTTAAACCATACTTCTGTACCGTGTTTTCTTGTAGGACCTAAATTCTCAATTTCTTTAGAGAACTTCTTTCCTCCATTTTCAAATCTTTGGTGATATATATTTCCGTTTTTAAATGATTTAACTTCAACCCATTCAGATAAGGCGTTAACAACAGATGCACCAACACCATGTAAACCACCGGCTGTTTTATATGCTCCATCTTCGCTGAATTTACCACCAGCATGAAGCACAGTGAAAATAACATTTAAAACGTCTTGACCTGATTTGTGTGGTCCAACTGGAAGTCCTCTTCCATCGTCTTCAACCTTTATTGAGTTATCTTGTTTAATTGTTACTGTTATATTCTTACAAAAACCTGCTAAGGCTTCATCAACTGCATTATCAACTATTTCCCATACTAGTTGATGTAGACCTCTAGAATCGGTTGAACCGATATACATACCAGGTCTTTTTCTGACAGCTTCTAAGCCTTCAAGTATTTGGATTGACGATGCACCGTAATTATCATTTGCCATAAAATACCACCGAAATAAATAATAATATAATATATTATAACATTATAGAGCAAATAAAAAACCACTAAATTGTGGTTTTTTATCTTCATAATTTTTATTGTTTTTGTTTCATTGATTCCATTACTTGTCTAACACGTTTTTCAGATGGTGCAACGCCCATTTGTCTAAACATAGTACGAATCATATCTTCATTAATTGGTGGATTCTTCTCTTGCATCTTCTTGAATACTCTAAGAGCTACAAAGAAACCTACTACAGCACCTATAAGTAAAGCACCGATACCAATTAATAATACTCCCCACCAAGGCATATCAAAATCTCCTTCTATATTTTCTAAAAATATAATACATCAAGAAAGATTAAAAATCAAACTTTACATATAAAAAAATATGTTCTAAAATAAATTATAACTTGCAAGGGGGACTAAATTATGCCAAGAAAAATTACTGACTCTTGTATCGCTTGTGGAACTTGCGCAGCTAACTGCCCTGTTGGTTGTATCAGTGAAGGTGATCAATACGTAATCGATCCAGATCAATGCATCGACTGCGGTGTTTGCCAAGAAAACTGCCCAGTTTCAGCAATCGAAGAAGAATAATAATAAAAAAAGCGGCAACCGCTTTTTTTATTTGCAATTAAATGCTAAGTGATGCATGATTATTGAACCAGCAACCCCGACATTTAAGCTTTCAGTATTATTATTCATAGAAATTGTTAGATTAACATCTGACTCTTGAAGAAGATTATGAGATACTCCTGTTCCTTCATTTCCGAGGATTAACACAATCTTTTTAGGACAATCAGTTACATCTTCTAACACTTTACCATTCATGGATGTTCCAAATATGAAATATCCATCTTTTTTTAACTCTTCAATGCTTCTTTCTATAAAACTTATATAAAATAGATTCCCTTCAGAACTTCTTAGAGTTTTTGGATTATATAAATCTACAGTATTATTTAAGATAATTGTGTCAAAATTAAAAGCTCTAGCGCTACGAATTAATGTTCCTAAGTTACCTGGATCTTGGATTCTATCTAAGTAGAGAATTCTATTTCCAACATGAGTCATATTAGGCTTTTCACATAAGCCAATAATGCCTTGCGGAGTTACTGAATCACAGATTTTATCCATTAATTCTCTAGCGATAATAGATTGATTTTTGTAGCCTTTTTCCTCTTTTAAAGTATACACATGTTTTAATACGTGTGCTTTAAAAGCTTCTTCTACCATATTATATCCTTCAACGATAAATAGGTTAGATTCATTTCTGGCTTTTCTATTTTGATAGATTTTAATTAAGTTTTTAATTTCAGCGTTATCTTTAGAAGAAATTGTTTTCATCATCGTTATTTAAACCTTCATCAAGGTATGTAGCCATTGAATCAGCAATATGTGTCAAAAATGCTAATGGATATTTATAGAAAGCTTGACCCATTTGTGGAGCTCCCCCCATAGTTCTTGAATCATATGCTCCCATATGCCAGTTAATAGCCATAGCTTCTTCGTCAGTTAAATCCATATATTTTAAGATTAGATATACACTCTTTTCACCGTGTCCAAATGGATAAGTTTCATTAATCTTATAAGCTTGACGTTGTACCCAAACACCATCTTCTTTTACATTTCTAAAATATGTTTTATAGAAGTTAGCTTTGCATAAATCATGAAGAAGACCGATGATTGCGATTGATTCATCAGATACTTTTCCTTTTAAACTTGGTTCTTTTTCAATTAAATCTTTTAATCTTCTATAAACATTAATTGAGTGAGCACAAAGTCCGCCATCAAAAGATGAATGGTATTGACTAGATGCTGGAGCGATAAAGAAATCTGTGCTTGATACATACTTAATTAATTCATCTGCTCCTTCTCTATGAACATTGTTTCTCCAAATAGATAAGAATTCTTCTTTGTATTTATTATTCATCATAAAGATACCTCTTAGAATAATCCATAGATATTGTCATTTTCATCAATGCCCATATGTTTACTTGCTGGATCTTCAGGAAGACCTGGCATTGTGATAATCTTACCTGTATAAACTACAATAAAGCCTGCACCTAATGATAATGATAAATCTTTAACGTGAATAGTGAATCCTGTAGGTGCGCCGATTACTTTTGCATCATCAGTTACACTATTCTGAGTTTTAGCCATACATACAAGTAAGTTAGAATATCCAAGTTTATTGAATTCTTCAATCTTCTTTTGTGCTAGTTCAGAGTATTCTACAGCTGCGCCTCCATATGCACCTTTAACTACATTTAAAATCTTAGTCTCAATTGAATCAGTTGTTTCATATAATCTCTTAATATGACTGTTATCTTTTTCAACTACTTTAAGTACTAAATTAGCTAAATCTATACAACCTTTACCACCTTCTGCAAATCCATTAGATAATGCATAAGGATGACCTTTTGATTCTAAATACTTTTCTAAAGCTTCAACTTCTTTATCAGTATCTGAGTAGAATCTATTAATAGCTACTACATATGGCCTATTGAAGTTTTTAATTGTTTGAATATGTCTTTCAAGGTTTTCAATACCTTTAAGCATAGCATCTACATTTTCATTCTTTAAAGCAGAAACATCTTCGCCACCATGCATCTTTAAAGCTCTAATAGTAGCAACAAGTACAACTGCGGCAGGTTCAATATCCATAATTCTTGATTTAATATCAAGGAACTTTTCTGCGCCTAAATCAGCGCCAAATCCTGCCTCTGTAACAACATAATCAGCTAAATGTTTAGCATATGTAGTTGCGATAATTGAGTTACAGCCATGAGCAATATTTGCGAATGGTCCACCATGAATAAATGCAGGAGTTCCTTCAAGAGTTTGAACTAGGTTAGGTTTAATAGCATCTTTAAGTAATACTAGTAATGCACCTGTAATACCTAAATCTTTAACAAACATAGGTTTCTTATCAAATGTATAACCAATTAAGATGCTGTTTAATCTCTTTTCAAGGTCGGCTTTATCTTTTGATAAGCAGAGCACTGCCATAATTTCAGATGCAACAGTGATATTAAATTTATCAGCTCTTTCTACACCATTAAATTTAGAACCACAACCTACTCTGACTTCTCTTAATGATCTATCATTGATATCCATACATCTTCTGAATGTGATATCTTCAGGGTTTAAATTAAGCTTATTACCATAATATAGTTCATTATCAATAGTTGATGAGATTAAGTTATTTGCTGCTGTGATAGCATGAAGGTCACCAGTGAAATGAAGGTTAATATCATCCATTGGAACAACTTGAGTATATCCTCCACCAGTTGCGCCACCTTTAAGGCCCATAACTGGACCTAAAGAAGGTTCTCTTAATGCAAGACAAGCATTCTTACCAATTTGTCTTAAACCATCAGCTAGGCCAATTGATACGGTTGTTTTACCTTCACCTGCTTTAGTTGGTGTAATCGCAGTAACTAGAATAACCTTACCATTATGGTTTTTATTCTTTAATGCTGAGCTATTTACTTTAGCTTTATAATTTCCATAAAGTTCTAAAGAATCTTCACTAATGTTTAATTCTTTAGCTACTTCTTTAATGTTTTTAAGTTTTGCTTCATTTGAAATTTGTACATCGCTTTTCATTTTACACCCCGTTATTATTCTTTATTTTTAAAAGTATTTTTAATATTCTTTGTCTAATTGTTTCATCACTCTTATTATATATAGATGCGAGTTCACTATAAGAGTGTTCCTCTCTGCCTTCAATTCCAAAATATAAGAAAATTAATTCTTTATCTTCATCATTTAAGGAATTTAGTGCCTTAATTAATTGCTTTTTTTGTTCTTCACTAATTAAATCATCTTCAATAGATAGACTATCAAGATGTGAATTAGCTTGGTCTTCATCATTAATGATTTGAATATCATTATATGATTCAAATTCTTTAACTTTTGATTCTTTAAGACCTAGTTCATTAGCTATAGTCTTAACATCTGGTTCTTTACTATATTTATTATAATAATCCTTTTTAAATTCATTAATAAGGTCTATTTGTTTTTTAATGTATGGAGAGATAATATGATTACCATTAATGTATGTTGATAACTCGTTATTTAATGATGATTGAAAATATGTTGAAAAGTTATTCTTTGATTCTAAATCAAATTTAAGTGCACAATCATATAATACTTTTGTTGCAATAACATTTATAGCTTCATCAGAATCATCACCATTAACTTTAAATTTAGAATAAACTAGTTTATGAATAATGCCTTCGTTGTTATTCTTAAGTTCTTGAAGTAATAAGTCTTGTTGAAGACCTTTCTTTTCTTCTTTAATTTTCTTAACAAGTTCAATATTTTTTTGATTGTAGTCTTTAGGCATCGTAATCTTCCCTCATTTTAAGAATTGCGACATTTTTAATTTGTCTGATTCTTTCAGTAGATACATGATACATATTTGCAACTTCTTCAATTGATAGAGGCTTTTCACCATTAAGCCCAAAGAGGAGAGATATAATTTCTCTTTCTTCATTTGTAAGAACGTCTAGTTGTTCATTAGCCTTTTCAACTGTATCTTCATCAACTAAAGATTCACTATTCTTATCGATTAAATCAATAATAAGTTCTTCTGTATCATAATTAACCCCAAGAACTTCTTTTGCGTAGTCTCTAAGTTCATCTAACTCTTCATGAGTTATATTTAACTCTTTAGCTATTTCTTCGTGTTCTGGGTCTCTTTTTAGACGCTTTCTTAAAACTTTTTCTGCATCTAGTAAATCATTTAGTCGAGTAGCTAAATGTTCTACTTCGCTTTTAAGTACGCTTTCTTCTTCTTTCATTTCTTCAATTCTTTTTTCTATTAGTGGAATATAGTATTCACTAAAAGAAATCTCAGAATCAAGATCATAATTATCATAAACACTTGATAAAGTGATTAAAGCTTCTTGAAGTAAGTCATCATATATTAGCGTTTCACTTTCATATCTATGACATAAATTCTCAAGAGTTTTATATTCAAGTCTTAGAAGTTCATTTACAAGTTCTAATCTTTCATTATCATTTAAATCTTTATATTGTAGTTCTTTAAGACAATCAATTGAGTTTCTCATAATTAATACCTTTTAAATGGATTTGGATCGATTTTAGATACAACTATATCTAAATCTTTATTTAGTTTATGTAGTTCTTCTATAACTGCCTTATAGAATAAATATTCAATGTGATGAGGAATAACTAAGATATTTTGGCCTAATCTTCTAGCTTCAATAGCTCTTGAATAAGACAAATCTCCAGTTAAGAATACATCAGCATTCTTTTCTTTTGCATCATTAATCATCGATGAACCAGAGCCGGCACATAAAGCAACTTTAGATACTTTAACTAATTCATCACCAACATATAAAATTTCATCTAAACCTAAAATCTTTTTAGTATGATTAATAAAATCAATTAAAGTTGATTCTTTAATATCTCCTACAATTCCACAGTTTTCTTTTTCACTTAAAACTTCTCTATTTTCGATTTCAAGCATAGAACCAATTAAATCATTCATTCTAACTGTATCAAAGTTAGTATGCATCGCAAATAGAGTAATATCGTTATTAATTAAATCTTTAATTATAGAGCCTGGGTCATTTAAAGTATTGATTTGATAAAGAGGTCTAAAAAGGAGTGGATGATGAGTAATAATTAAATCAGCTTTAGAAGCTAATGCTTCATCCATTACTTCACGTGTTAAATCAAGTGCAACAAATACTCTTTTAACTTCTTTATCATAACTTCCAACCATTAATCCTACATTATCATATGAGGCTTTAAGGTATTCAGGGTATAATTCATCAAGAAGATTAGTTATATCTTTTACTTTCATAATCAAGGGCTCCTTTAAAGTAATTAATCTTATCAATAAGCACAGTATCGTTAATACCTGTGAGTTTATTTTCAAGTACACCAATATTTCTTTCAATATAATCTTTAAATATTTGGGTCTTATTCTTTAAAATGATTGGACCAAAGGTGAGTTCTAGTGAATCTAGATTCATCTTAAAGTCATCATTCATTCTTTTAGCTTTAATAATTTGATAGTAATGACCTTTATCTACTATTAACTCCTCATCAGTAATAAGATAGTTATTTAAGTCTAAGAATTCTCTTATATCTTTTTCACTATTATTACCTTCAAGAATTAGCGTCGCATCTTTATTTAGCTTAGGTGATTTAAGGATTTCTCTAATTAATTCACCACCAAGACCTGCGATAATTAATGTGTCATAAAGATTTGGGTCAATATTATCTAATCCATTAGATTTAATGGTTGTGATTTTATCACTTAAAGAAGACTTTAAAATATTAGCTTTTGCGGATAAGAGCGGTTCATCTTTATTATCAGATGCGAGAGCTTTACTAGCTATACCTTTTTCAACTAGGTAGATTGAAAGATAGGCATGATCACACCCTAAATCAAGAATATTACTTCCTTTATCTACAAATTTAGATATTTCTTTAAGTCTTCCTTTAAGTTCCATTATTTCATAAAGTCCTTTAGTTTATTAGAACGTGAAGGGTGACGTAGTTTTCTTAAAGCCTTAGCTTCAATTTGTCTAATTCTTTCACGTGTAACATTAAATTCTTTACCAACTTCTTCAAGAGTACGAGTTCTACCATCAATTAAACCAAATCTTAATTTGATTACTCTTTCTTCTCTATCTGAAAGGTTAGAAAGTAATGTGTTTAATTCTCTTTTTAGTGCTTCATTTGAAGCGTATTCTTCTGGGTTTGGGTTGAAATCATCTGGGATGAAATCTCCATATGATGAATCTTCTTCTTCACCTACTGGGTCTTCTAGAGATTTAGTCTTTTGAGAAACTCTCTTAATCATTAAGATTTTATCTACTGGAAGTTCCATTGCATCAGCGAGTTCATCAATAGTAGGCTTACGACCGAAGTCATGAGTTAATTCTCTTTCCTTTCTATTGAGTTTATTAATAGTTTCATTCATATGTACAGGGATACGAATTGTACGAGCTTGGTCAGCAATAGCTCTTGTGATAGCTTGTTTAATCCAACCTGTAGCATATGTACTAAATTTATTACCTCTAGTGTAATCAAATTTAGTTACCGCTTTAGCAAGACCATTTGAACCTTCTTGAATTAAATCTAGGAAATCCATTCCACTTGCGACAAAGTTCTTAGCAATATGTACAACAAGTCTTAAGTTAGCTTCAATTAATTGGTTAGAAGCTTTTTCGCCTTGAAGTCTAATTCTATTATTGTTGTCAATTTCTTCATTAGTTGGAATGTAACCATTTCTTAACTTTTCATCAAATGCATCATTTTGCATCTTAGCGTCATAAATAATCTTAGCTATTTCAATTTCTTCCTCTTTAGAAAGTAGGTTTACTCTACCAATTTCTTTAAGATACATTCTTACAGAGTCATCTACTTGAATAACTTGACGACTAGATGAAGTTTGTGAATATAAAAGATCATCAAAGTTTGAATAATCTTCAGGAACTTCAGAATCTTCAAGATTATAGAATGAGCTATCATCTTGATTATCAAAATCATAATCAGATAGGTCTTTTTCAAGTTGGTCTAAGTCTGATTGATCAAGGTCATTTCCGTAATCATCAAAATCATCATCGATGTCATCGAGTGCTGCATCATCTAAATCATCGTCTGCATCATCGATATCATCGTTTAACTCTTTATCTTTTCCGTCAACTGAATCATAGATTTCCTTATCTCCATCTGATAATTCATAGATAATGTTTACTTCATTCTTATTAATTTCATCTAAAAATTTGTATCTTTCAGGGTCAGTATCTGCGAAATTCTTTAGAATATCACTATACTGAATCTTTCCACTTTTAATAGAATCCTGTAGAAGCTTTTCTTGTTTTTTGTTCATAATCTTTTAACTCCTTTTTCTTTTTCTGAAGTTCAAGTAAGAGTTTATTTCTTTCTTCTTTATCTAAACTGTTATTCTTTAGAGATTCGGTAATCTCTTCAATAACTTCCTTAACTTGTCTTTTCTTAAACGTTAATAATATATTGTCTTTTAAATCTTCTTCTGAATAGATGAGATTATCATTATATTCAAAGCTATCATAAACTCCTTTTTCTTTTAGTTTACTAATAACTGTGTCTTTATCTATATCACCAAATTCATCGTAGATATCACCGATTGTAATATAAATCTTTCTATATTCTTTATTTTCCATAAAGAGTCTAGAAGACATTCTTTCTTCAAT
>JAEEGK010006803.1_pt1 | contig 27403 bp, 10 predicted proteins | sample 8958771 | NCBI WGS metagenome assembly JAEEGK01 (sample SAMN16246547, study PRJNA631951) | gut metagenome | biome: gut microbiome; feature: rumen; material: SC-attached | host: Bos | place: Iran: Karaj | collected 2018-10 | reverse complement strand
ATATTATCTTTTAAAATGTTATATTATTTAGATAATGAAGTAGAAAAAAAAGATGATATTATTAATGAAAATAAAGATGAAGAAGATATTATTAATGAATCAGAAGAAGAAGATAATAATAATAAAAATTTAGATAATATGTTAGATAAACCTTTATCTTCTTTAATTAATGATAATAAAAATAACAACAAAGATATCAATGATTTAAATGATAAAAAAAAAATTGATGATAATATTTATCATAAATATAGGAAAAATTTAAGTAATGGTGTATTATATAAATTTATTTTTAGACAAAGTTATAAATATATTATGTTTGTTATTGTAGTTTTCTATTTTAAATTTAGTTTAATTAATCAATTTCGTATTTTCCAAAATAATAGTCCAATGTATTGTTATTGTCAAAATGAAATTTTAAATAGGTTCAAGACTACTCAAATTATAGGAAATATTTTTTTATTTTCTCCATTTTTTGAAGACACTTATTTTTCTTATGATCCATTTAATATTGTATATAATGAGATATTCTTTTTTATTTTTGGAACTATATTAATATTTTTATCATATAAGAATTCAATGAGATTGGATAAAATAATACTTTTACTTTTTATGGGATTAGAAATAGGTAAATTTCTAGTTTTTCTTTTTTTATCTTTTAAAGATGATGAAACTAAAAAATTTTATCCAATAATGTTTTTTCAAACACAAACTTATAAATATATTTTATCAAATCCTTTTTATAATATGCCTTCAATGTTAATTGGTTTATTATTTGGAATGGTAAATTATTGTATTCAAAATAATATAAAAGCAAATGAAAATATAAAATTATTTTTAAAAATTCCAAAATCAATAATTCATTTAATGAAAAAAAATGATTTTATATCATCTATTTTAGTCGTTTTCTTTTTAGTTTTATTATTTGCAACAAATTTTTTTTTTTTTTTTTATTTATATCAAAGTGGAATAAATGAAGAAACAAAAATTTCAGAAGTGAATGCTTTTTTTACTTCATTTCCGCCAAATTTAATATCTTTATATGATTCAGATTTAGGAATTATAGCTACTTTTTTTTTAGTAATTCGAATATTTTTAACTGGAAGTAATAATATTTTAAATTTCTTTTCTCATCAATATTGGGGAATTATTTCAAGACCTTATTTTACTTGTATTTTACTCATTAATTTATTATCTTTTTTAGTCTTTTATCAAGCTGAAAATAGGATTAAATTAGAATTATTTAATGTATTTTTCTTTTCTTTTGAAATTTTTATTGTTCTTGTTTTGTTACAAGTTATTATTTTTGTATTAATAGAAATTCCTTTAAAAAAATTAAATAAATTAATTATAGAACAGAAATTTTCAAATAAATTAGAATAAAAAGATTAATTTTTAATAATTTTTTTAAATTTTACAATTAGATAATTTTTTTATTGTAGAAAGTACCTTTCCAGAAATACACCAAGGAAAAGATAATATTCTATAAATATTTTCTTCATTTGGATTATTAATTAATTTATAATCAGAATATTTAAAAGAATTATAAAATCTTTCTAATTCCTTATATTTAATATTAATTATACGAGCAATAAGTTCAATTTTTTCATAAATAGTATTTAAATAAAAATCATAATTGTAAGATAAATCTTCTAAATAATCAAATCCAAAATTATTACATTCATATTCTGTGACATCACAAATATCATTATAATCATAATCTTTTATTAAAGAATTTTTAATTGAATGAGTAAAATTATCTTTAAATTCATTTATTTTATTTAAAATATCCAATAAATTATAACTGACCATATAACAAGAGGAAGCAAAAACATTTAAATTATTTTGAAATAAACTTTCTTCATTTAAATCGTATAATTTTTCATTTCCAAAAAAGAATTTTAATCCATTTAGAAAATATTGATTAAATTTATTAAATAAATTAACCATCATTTCAGTAACTTTTTCTCTAATATCATAATTATGTTTTTTTTTAGAAAAAACAGATTCATCATTATCCATATTATTTCCGGTTAAAAGAACACTTTCACATTTAATTTCATTTTTTTTCATCAAAGCCAAAATTTCCAAATAATATTCTTTATAAAAAGTAAAAGCCAAAAAGCCAAAATTTTCCCATTTATTAATACATAAATCTCTATCATAATTAAAATCTTTCCATATATTTTCTTTTTTACTAATATTATTTTCTTTAATATAATCATTAATTTTATCATATAACTGTCCTAAAATTTTATGACTTATATAAACATTTTTCTTCTTTTTATTTTTATCCATAAAATGAGGAAATTCTTTTGGAGTTTCATCATCACTTAATTCTATAGCCACTCCCGTTTTAGGAGCATCAACAGCTTGAGAAAACTTTTTAGCTATTTTTTTAGGAATTTCACCATCAGCTCCTTTTTCATCTTGATCTACCATTGCATAATGAGCATCACCTATAATACCTAAATTATTTAAATTTGTATATTCTGCATAATATTTAATTATATTTTTTAATTTTATTTTTTCCTTTATTTTATTAGTTGATGCTGCTGTATAATCCATTGGTTCTATTGTATTTTTTGGTATTAAATCATTATCATAAAAAATAAAATAATCATCACCATCAAGATCACTTCCTGATAATTCATTTGGATGAGGACGAGGTCCTTTTTGAGGAAATATTATTACATTTATATAGGGGAGAAATACTTTATATTTTTCTGTTTCAGGATTTGTTTCATCATACTTTTTAAAATTTAATATTCTTATATCTCCTGGATGTAAACATGGACATTTTGCTACTGAACATTTTTGATTTATTATTAAATCTAATGTCTTTGTTTGAATGTGACAATAAGCTTCTCCATATTCTAATACACCAAATTCATCCATTATTCCTATTACATATGCTGATTTTTCTATATATATACGAGTTTTGTTTTGAAGATCATTATATAGTAAATTTTTATTGTTTTCTACTAAGGATCTTATTAATCTATCATTTAGTTGATTGATTCCTTTTAAATTCATTTCTCTAAACATTGAATTCCATTCATCATAATGAATAAGTGATAAAACGAATTTTTCATCTTCTAATCTATTTTTATATTCTACTAATTTATTAATAAAAATTTGATCTTCAATACCTAAAGCACTTAACAACATGATAATTTGTCTATTTAAATAAGCTTGAATATATCTTGAATATTCACATAATTCAAAATATTGAAAATCTTTCTTTTCAACATTAAATTTAATTTGAGAAGGTCTAATATAAATATTTCCACTAGAATCATCATAAATAGTAGTCCAAACACCTTTACAACCTAAAAATCTTCCTTGAAAAGCAGAAGGAATACCTTTAATATGTTGTATTTCAGCAATTTGTTTAGAAATAATAACACTAATTTTACCAACTCCATCTGAGAAAGTATATTTATTTTTTCCTTTTTCATCTAAAATTTCAACTTCTGGTATTTCTATAATATTATTTTTACCTATTTTAACTGTTTCTACTGTTGTTGTTAAAGTTTGACTTATTCTTGCACCATATTTTGCAACTACTTTTATATTTGAATAATTTCCTGTTTTTGGTAAAATTTTTTCAGGATTTACTAAAAGCCAACATGACATATTTCGAAATTGACTTTGTGAAAAATCAAAGAAAGTAAATTTTTTTTCTCCTAATAATATTCCCTTTGATAAAATAAATTTAATAAATTCAATTAAGAATTTATTATTCCATTTTTCTTCACTAAAATCATTTGGTTTAAAAACACTTATCATACCATAATATGTTGTTTTTAAAAATTTACGTAAAACTCTATTTCCTTGGTCTAAAACATATGGAGTGAATAAAGTAAATGTTGGAGTTATTATTGTTCTTTGTATTCTTATTAAATTTTCATTTCTTGATGCTCTTGTTATATATTTTTCTCCTTTTGAAAGGTAATCTGCTAAAATTATTTTATATTTTTTTGAAAGTTCTTCTTCAAAATTTAATAAGGTAAATTCAGAATCTCTGTTTTGGAAAATATCTAATAATTTATTAAGAGTTTCACAAAAAATTAAAGGGTAATTATCACATTCTTTAAATATTGTGTTTTTGTAATTTTTTTCAGGTTCTGAAAATAAGAATTTTTCTATAAATAATATTGAGTTATAATAACTTAATATGTTTTCTGATATTAATGCTAAGAGAATATAATAAAATTTTATTATGTATATATCATCATATTTTTCCTCTTCTTCTTCTTGTTCTTTATTTTTAATTTCTTCATTTTTTAAATCTTCAGTTTTTAATTCTTCTTTTTTTATTTCTTTTAAAAATCCTAAATTTAGGAAAATTTGTTTTATTTCTTGATTAGAATTGTATTTAAAATATTCACTTAATTCCATATATTTAATATAATTAGAATTTTGTTTCATTTCAATTTCACTTTCAACTTTAATTTCTTGTAAGCATTTTATTTTATTTTTTTCTTCAAACATATGTTCAAAAATAGAAAGAATAGTTAAATCATTATTATTTTCAATATTATCATCATGAATATTATATTTAAATTTAATATACATTCTTCTATATTTTAAATTAGCAATTTCATCTTCAAAATTTCTAAAAGGAAAAATAACTGCTTCATATTCTTTTAATTTATGTTTTTTTCCTCTAGATTTATCAATTAAAAAATTAGTTTTGAATAAAGGAGGATGTTGTAATTCAATAACATAAATTCCATCTGTAGTATAATATATTTGATTAACTGAATTTTTATTTATTAATATATCAAATTCATTTTTTTTATCTTTTTCTTGATTTTCTATTTGTTTTATTAATTTTTTTCCTGAATTAAATATTGATTTTTCACACATATTTTTATATATATTTTTAGTAAATTTATCATAGTCAACATAACATTTAATTTGAATATTAAATTTTGATTCTTCTATAATTTTTAATTTAAATTTTGTTTTGTTTCCTTCAATAGAATAATTATTTAAATTTTCTAATTCAATGAATGTATTTTCATAAGATTTTAATATTGAAGAAAGTAAACTTACTGATTCTAATTTAAAGTCTTCATTAAAATTGAAAAATTTATCATATGTATCATAATTACTTTGAATAAAATTTGTAAATTCATATTTTAAATTTTCATCTGTTAAATTTACTAATCTATTAATTGCTTCTTTAAAATTATATGGATGAATTATATTAATTTCATTTGAATTTAATTGAAAAAATTGAGGTAAATTTAAATTATTTTTATATTTCTTTTCTTTATTTTCTTCTTTTTGAATTTCTATATTTTCAGAAGTCATTTTTAATTTTAAATTTGTGTTAAAAAAAATAGAAAAAAAATTAATAAAATTTTTTTGTTTAATTTTTTAAATAATTTTTTAATGACGCTCTAAAATTTAAATAATTATTTTAATTTTTAAGTATGACGATATTAATATAAATGTCAGAACATATTCCACTTTTATCAAATTATTTTTTATGTGAAAATATACAAATTAATCTATATAAGATTCATCAAGAAACTAAAATTTTCACATTTTTTTCAATAATAATGTTTACTACTTTTTTATTGATAACACCAATATTAAAATCAAATTATAGAGAAACAACTAAAATTTCATTATTTCCAAATAAAAAAAGTGAAATAATTAATGATAGAAATTTATTAGAAACAAAAGAAGAAATAGATATTGAAAATGTATTTTTAAATAAAAAAATATATGAATTTATAAATGATTTAACAACAATGAAATATAAAGGAACATGGAAGAATTTATATTTTTTTGGAAATACCTTTGACAATAATAATGGAACATTAGAATTAGAATTTAAAAAAGCAATTAGATATAAAAGAGGTAATAATTTTACTAAATCAAAAGTAGAAATATTATTTGAATTAAGAGATGGTTATTATGTTGATAATTATATAAAAGGAAATTACTCAATTCATTTTAATTATTCTTTTGGAGAATTATTAAATAAAGAAAATCAAATAAATCAATTAAATTTAATTAATTTTAATTCATCTCTTGATTTATCTTCATGTGAAATATTATCAAAATGTAAAAAATTTCATTTTGATAATTTAACAATAGAAACAACTTTTAATTTAAATGATAAAATATTTTTAGAAACATTCCACAGTAAATTTGAACCAAGATATAATAATATAATAATAAAAATAAATTCAGGAGAAAATATAACATTAAATATAAATATATCAATCCATGATTTAAAAAATGATATTAGAGAAGTAAGGAACTATTCTTTTATAGTTTTAATAATAGGTTTAATTCAATTATATTATGTTATAGAAAATTTAATAATAATAATGAATGATAAAAAAAAATGTTTAGGAATGGATTTGGTAACAATTTGTATAACAATAATAACAAAAGCTTTAATTACTTCATGTCATTTTTATAGATGTATTATTGCTTCAGAAGATGAAATTTCTTATTATTATGGTATGATTTCTATTATTTTTGTTTTTGATTTATCTGTTTTTGAAATCAGAACTTTATATATTTGTTTTAAATCTAATTTTTCTACTTTAAATGAAACAAATCCAAATTTATTCAGACAAAAATTATTTATTTTTGCTTGTTTATTTTATATTATTATATTTATTAGTTTAATTTTATGTAGATTAATTGTTATGAATTTTTTTTGCTTATTTTTCTTATTTTTTTCTTCATGGTTTTTCCAAATTCAACATTCAATTAGAAAAGGAAGTAGACCTCCTATGACATATAATTATATTATAACATGTACTTGTGCTAAAATATTTTTTCCTATTTATTTAAAATCAAATCCTTATAATATATTTGAATTAAAACCTTCTTATTATAAAACTTGGATTATTGTTTTTACTGTTTTAATTGAAGTTTTAATTATCTTTTTACAAAAAAATTATGGAGCTAGATTTCTTATCCCAAATATTTTCCAATGTGATCATAAATATAATTATTATTATGATGATATTATCATAGAAAAACATATTTCAAAAAATCCAGATTGTATAATTTGTTTAGGAGCTTTAAAAATAAAAATGATGAATTTGAAAAGGAGATTTTACAAGATAATCAACACACTAATTTATTTATTTTAATGAATAAAAGTAAACAAATATTAGATTTTATTAAAATATATTTAAGAAAAAAACCTTATATGATTACTCCTTGTGATCATATTTTTCATACTATTTGCTTAGAAAAATGGTTAGAATTTAAATGTGAATGTCCTTATTGTAAACAGAATATTCCTCCTATTGAATAATTATATTAATTAAGCTTGTTTTATTATATTAGTTTTTATTTTATGATTTTGTTATATTAGATATCATTAATTAATATTTTTGATAGAGAATGTGTTAAATATATATATTATTAAGATCAGGGTTTTTGATATATTATTTTCATTACTTTTTTAAATTTAAATAAATATGAATTTTAATTGGAAAGTTTATTTTTTATTTTTTTTAAATATTGTTGTGTTCATCTGTATTAATGTCAATTTTATTACTAGAATAAAGTTTAAATGTTTTTTAAACTTTCAAAATTTAATTTGCTAATTTTTAATTATTTTATTACTTTATATAAATTTATTTCCTTTAAATTCAAAAATAAAAGATAATTATTTTAATTCATCATAATATGTTTATTTTCCTTTTGGGAATTAGATTAATTTATTATTTTTTATTATTAATTTTAAAATGAGTGATAATGAATATTATTGTAATTTACCTAGGAATTGTGTGAAAAATTATATGATTCCTGAGGATATTTTAAATAGTTTAATATGTTCTTTATGCAAAGGAATTTAAAACCATTTCAATGTAATAAATGTAAAAAAACATTTTGTAGAACATGTATAGAAACTTTTCAACGAAATAATAATCAAAAATTACCTTGTGATTGCAATAGTAATAATTATACTTTATTAGATAAAAATATAAAACAATACTTATCAAAAATATATTTTATTTATCCTTATAATTGTTCAGATGAAAAATTAGATTATATTAATATTATCAATCATTTATTTAATTGTCAAAATAAAAAAGTTAATTGTCCAAAATGTAATAATTTAATAGAAAGAAATAAATTAAAAAATCCTGATGAAGAAATAAGTAAATCAATTAATATTTCAATATTAAAAGATGAACTTTTTCAAACAAAAGATGAAATAAGGAAATTATTAAGTGAATTAAATTTATTAAAAAGTTTAAATAAAAAAAATACAATAAAAAAGCCAAAAGAAGAAAAAAAAGAAATTCCAAAAAAAATAACAAACGAACCTTTAAAAGAAATACCAAAGAAAAAAAAAACTTCAGAAAAAAAATTAGTTAAAGTAGAAACTAAATTAATAGATAAATGTAAACATTTTTATGGTAATTATAAACCAATTTTTGCTTGTTGTGGAAATGCATATGCTTGTTATTTATGTCATAATGAAAATGAAAATCATAAATATGAATTTAGTAATAAAGTCGTTTGCTTAATTTGTAATACAATTTATACTCAAAATTCTTGTCCTAAATGTAATGTTCCTCAAGTTTTTAAAAGGAAAAAAAAACAACCTGATGAATTTTATAAATAAAATTTATATAAAATATAAATTTCTTTTCTTTAAAGTAAAAATAAATAATTTTTATAAAAAAACAATTGAGAATTAATTAATAAAATATTCATATTAATTTTTATAATTTTTTTATATTTAATTAGATAGTTATTAATTTAAAAAAAAAAAATGGATTCTCATTCTGATATAATGACATCAAGTATATATTTTCAAGATCAGGAAATTCTTTTATCAATTATACCTCCAAAAAATAATAAGAAAAAAATAATTGAAGATATGATAGAAGGAACAACTTCAAAAATTTTTGATGAAAATAATATAAAAAAAATAAAATGTGATAATTATTTAAAAATAGATGATTTTCCAGATAAATTAATAGCAGAAGATTTTGTTTATTCTGATGCAATTGATTCTATTTCAGATGGGATAAAAAGTTTAAGAAAAGAATTAGATGAATGTAATTTAAATAATCCTAAAGATACTATTCATAAAATTAAATATATTGGTAATTTAGTTGAACAAACATATTATTATGATATAAATTTTAAAAATCAAATGATTGAAGAAAATTGTTATTTAGAAAAAATAATATTTAATTGGAGACAAATTTTAGGAGATGGAAATTGCTTTTATAGAAGTGTTATTTTTGCTTGGTTAGAATATTTAATTTTTCATAAAAAAATAAACGTTTTAAAAATTATTATTTCAAATCTTTATCTTAAATTTAATAAAGAATATAACAATACTATTATTCTTCCTGATGAAATTAAAAGATTTTATATTTCTCTAGAAAAAAATATTGCCATAATTGTTTTAAATATTATTATTGATACTTTAACTGATGATAGTATGAATGAAAAAAATAGAATTAAAAAAGCATATATATATTTAATTAAAGCTTTTAATTTTTCTTCAAGTTTTGACAGAACTATGATTTTATATTTAAGATATTTATTATATGAATTTATTTTAGATAATAAAAATAAAGCTTTTTCAAAAGATTTTGAAGTTTTAATTGGAAATTTACTTCCTCAAAAATACGAAAATGAAAAAGGAGAATTTAATTTTAATGAATATTTCTATGAAGATTTATTAAAATATTATTCTTTTGCTGAAAAAATTGCAATTTATTTAACTCCTTATGTTCTTAGAATTAATTTAAAAGTTGTTTTTTATGATTTTGGTGAAGAATGTAATATTCTAACTAAACTTTTTACTAATAATTTAAATAGTAAAGATTGTCTTTATGTTTTATTTAGAAAATCACATTATGATATTTGTTATACTAAAGATTATTATTCTATTTATTGTGATTTTTTAAATGTTTATAGTGATTTTAATAATAAATTTCAAGTTATTACTCAAGAAGAAACAGAAAATTTTAAGAAAATAATGCCTGAAATAAAAATAAATGAATCTAAAATATTTAATAGAAGATTAAAATTAAAAGAAGAAGAAGAAAAAAATAATGGACAAAATATAGAAATTAATTCTCTTTTAGAAAAAATGAAATTAAAAATAGAAACACATCCATCATGTATTAATTGTAATAAATTATTACCTCAATCAGATATTGATAAATATAATATATTTTTACCATGTAAATGTAGATTAATGTATTGTAATAATGATTGTTTAAATGCTTTTATAAAAAATTTCTCAAGTTTAATTGAAAATTGTCCTTTAATTGGAAATGAATTTATTATTCAATGTCCAAAATGTAATAATCAATTTTCAAGGTTAAATTTAATTGAATTTACTTCTGAATTAAATGAAAAATTAAATGATAATATTTTAAAAGAGGCTTTGAAAAAAAAATTGTTAAATTTATTCAAAAATTATTGTATGAATTGCTTATGTTCTCTTGAAGGGAAAAAAAAATATTTAATTCATTGCAAACAAAAAATTATATGTAATATTGTTGATGAAGGGAAATTTGAACATTTTTATTGTCATAATTGTAAAAAGAAAAAAAATAGTGTTTGTCAAATATGTGAATTATATCATTTTAAATTAATAACTTAATTTTTGTCAAAAAATTAAATATATTTTTTATATATTTTTTCGGATGTTTTTGTGTTTTAAAAATATTAAATAGAATTAAAAATTACAAAATTAAATTAATTTGTTGAATATTATTTATTTTTATTTTTCTTTCTCTTTTTATTAGTAATTTGAGGATCAACAATTAACTTATTTAATTTTTTTAAAGGAATTTCTATTAATACAAAAATAATAATTTGTAAGAAAACAAGAACAATAAAAATTTCAAAAGAAAAGAAAAAGACATTAAATAATTCTAATTTAATTCTATTTTCAGATTGATAAAAGACTAAAAAAGATAATAAATCAATAAGTAAAATACAAGTAAAATAAGGTCTTGAAATAATTCCCCAATATTGATGAGAAAAAAATCCCATGACATAACTACTTCCTAATAAAACTATTTGAATTAGTAAAAAAAAAGTGGCTATAATTCCTATATCTGTATCATATAAAGAAATTAAATTTGCCGAATATGAAGTAAAAAATTGATCAATTTGCTGTATTTTATTTGAATCATCAAATTCAAAGAAGTAATTTAATATAATTGTTAAACTTGAACCAAATAATAATATACTAAAAGATATTAAAAGAATATATTTACAACATCCTTCTCTTTTTACAAAAGAAAGAATTAATTTTGGAATTTTTAAAAATGTTTTTATATTTTCATTTGCTTTTGCATTATTTTGAATACAATAATTTACCATTCCAAATAATAAACCTATTAACATTGAAGGCATATTATAAAAATGATTATATAAAATAAAAGCATATGGTTGGTCTTGGTAAAACATAATTGGATAAAATCTTTCATATTGCTCTTTTTTAGATAATAAATGATAAACAATAAATTTTAATATTTCTAAAAACACAAAAAGAACTAAAATTATTATATCTAATCTTAATGTTTTTTTAAATGAATAAAATATTAATATACTTCCTATAATAAAGAAAAATATTTCATTATAAACTATATCAAAAGGATTATAAGAAAAAAAAGTATTTTCTGAATATGGAGAAAATAAAAATAAATTTCCTAAAATTTGTTTTGTACTAAATTTATCTAAAATTTGTTTTTGACAATAAGCCCACATAGGACTTCCATCTTGGAAAAAGAGAAAAAATTCATTTATTAAACTAAATTTAAAAAATAAAACAGCAATAATGAACATAAAGTATTTATAACTTTGTCTAAAAATAAATTTATATAAAATATCATATGTTAGTTTATTTCTATAATTTTCATAAGCAACAATATTAATAGTAATTCTTCCTTGTTTTATATTATTAATACTATTAATATCATTATTCTTAGTTTTTAATTCATTTTTTTTTTCTTCAAAAATTTGAGAATCATTAAATAAAGAAGTTAAAGGTTTATCTAACATATTATCTAAAATTTTATTATTATTATCTTCTTCTTCTGATTCATTAATAATATCTTCTTCATCTTTATTTTCATTAATAATATCATCTTTTTTTTCTACTTCATTATCTAAATAATATAACATTTTAAAAGATAATATAAATCCAGATAAACCATATAAAAGTCTAGTTCCAAATCTATCACCAAATTGAACAAAAGTAAATAATTTATTCCTTAATAAATCAGTGAATTGAGTTATGGAAAATATTTTTGCTGGAATTTGATATATTTGTTGGAAAGATTCACTAAATAATAATAACATTATTGTTAAACTTTTTATTCCTCTTATTGCAAACAATCCCATATCATTTGTTGCTAAATTTTTCCCTGAATAATTTTGAGATAATATTTCATCCATATTATCAAATATATTAAAACACGATTCTGTTTTATTTTGAGGGATAAAAAGTTTAAAAAGAAAACCAGGAATAAATTTAAATAGACTAAATAAACATATTATTATTAATATAAATAAGGGAATACAACTTAAAAAAATTGAATAATTTTTTTTTTCTTTTAAATCAAAAATTTCAATATCATATTGAGTTTTTTCTTCATCAATCAAAAATATTTCATTATATATTTTTCGAAATATATTTTCATAATCATTGTTACAACAATTAAGAGGTAAACAAAATCCAATCATAAATTCTCCTTCATTTTTTAATAAATTGTAGAATTGATAAGGAAGTAATTTTTTAAAATAAAAAACAACAAACGTAATATTTTTTTTAAATTCTTCTTTGTTTTCATTATCATATTCTAAATTTGCATTTAAACAATCAGAATATGTACCTAAGTCATTTTTACTTTTTGATGAATCATAATATAATAAAGAATGATATTTATTTACTTTTTCTTGTAAAAATGAATTATACAAAATTTCTTTACATTTTGGTGAAATCTCTAAAGTTTCATTATTAATTGAATATAATAGTGCTGCTTTTGCTAATTCTATTATGAAATCTGTTAGATTCAATGTGCTTATTTCATTTGATGTAATTGAATTAATCAAAAATATTAAAAATAGGATTTTCCTTTTATTCATCTTTAAAATAAAAAGAATTTAATTTTAAAAATAAAGAATAGTTTTATTTTTTATAAAATATATAAAGAAAAAGAAAAAAATTAAATATAAATATTTATATATATTTAAGAAAAGGCAATTAAAAATCCACTCATTTTAAATAATATCCAACTTTTAAATTTACAAGATAATTTTCGAAATAAAGAAGCAATTAATAATAATAAAAAAGATAATATTAAATTTATAGCTAAAGTCAATATACTACTTTCAACCCAACTTATTTGATATCCTTTATAAACTGAACAAAATGCAATACAAAAATACCATTCAAAACCAATTATTATAATCATTATTACACAAATAATTAAATATTTTATTTTTTCTCTTTTTAAAAGTTTTTTTAATTTAATCATAAAATTGTTTTCCTTTTGATTTTTTTCTTGAATAATTCGAAGAAAATCATAATGTATAAAAACAAAAGAAACTATTAAATTCATAATATTAGAAATAAAAGAAGCAAAAAAACTTTTTGAAATTTCATGTTTAATTAAATATATTATACCACATTTCTTTTTATTTTTATATCTATTTTCCATCATATTTTCATCATATAATAAAGCATTTAAAGTAAAAAATAAAGATATTGAAATTATAAATAAACCAATTTTTATTAGTCTTGGTTCAAATGGATTTTTATTTTCAATTATTGAAATTAATAATTGATTATTTGATAAGAATGAAAGATATATTTGACAAAAAGTCCTATTATCTTTTAACATTACCATTTCAAAATTTGCTTCATTTAATTCTTCATCTTTATTTGAATTATTTGTTAGAATAATGTTATTATTATTATTATTTTCATTCATTGCATTTGATAAATTTTGGTTGTTTTTATTTTTATTTATTAAATCATTTTGAGAATTAATTACATTTGTATTTTCTTCATTATTCATATTTATATTATTTTTATTTATTGGTTCAACTAAAAAAGTTTTTATATCTTTTTTATTCTTTATTTTATTATTATCATCTTTTAATTGATTATTCTCATTTGATATTTTTATTGAACTATTTTCTCCTAAATTAAAAGGTTTAATTGATTTATATTTTGATAAAAATAATTTATTGCTGTTATTTGAATTATTTTTACTGTCTATATTATTATTTGTTGTTAAATCTCGGATAGAGTTATTCTCATTTTCTTTTTTCATTTCATTTTTAATTTTAAAAAAAGAAGGATGATTTATTATTCTTAATTTTTTAGAAGATGAATTATTTACTTGATTAAAAAAACTACTTATTCTAATATTTTTTTGAGGACTTTCAAAAATTTTTTTATTACTCTCTATATTATTAGATTTTTTAGGTGGATTATTTTTATTTGAGATTCTATGAAGAAAAGAATATAATTTAATAAAGCCAAATAATAACATAAAAATCAAAATTAAAATTTCTCCAATTTCTAAAAATAAAAAGAACCAAAAACCACAATTTTTTATAATATATTTAGAATTGAAAACTAAATTATAGCATTTAATGACTTTTAAACTTTTAGATTTACCTATTTTAATTACATCTTGCATTTCAAAACCATAACCTAAATCTTTTTCTTTATTATTATTTTCATTTGTATGAGAATTATTATAATCTTGTTGAACAGAATTTAAACTACAATTACAATTCATTCTTTCATTTTCATAATTCATATTATTATAAAAACACCCTGAAGGACATAAAGAAATATTTTGATAAATATCTTTTATTCTATCTTTTAAACTTATATCATTTCCATTTTTATCTGAATATGGATAACAAAATGAATTAAAAAAAGAATCATTAATATTAAAAACATCAATGCCTTCTTTTGAAAATTTTTTTATTTCTTCTAATGTTAAAGTTAATTCTTCAGGTAATATAAGTGGAGTTGAAATATCAATAAATATATTTTTACATATATCTTTAATGTTTATTTCATTATAATTTGAATCAAATACTTTATATTCTATGTTTAGTGATGATATTAAATTATTATCTTTTATATTTTTTGTTTTGTTATCTACTTTTAAAAAATATAATGGAATATCATTTGAATAAGAATATTTTTCTCTTATTTTTTTTTCACATTCATCAAAATTTATATATGATAATTGTTCATTTATTGATTGTTCTTTTGCTTTATTTTTATTTTCAGATGAATAAATTTGAATAACATTATCATTTTTCTTTATAAAATAAGGAATATTATCATTTGGATTTGATATTATATTTTGTAAATTATTATTTAATAATTTATAAACTTGATTAATATCATTTTCAGATATTAATAAATTATAATTCTCTAAACAATAACCATTTATTTCTTTCAGATTATTTGGACACTTTTTAACACAATAAATATTATCATAAATAAAATAATTACATTTATCTGAGCACAAATTATTTTCAGGATAAATAAAATTTAAATTACAATTATCTAAACAATTAAGCATTCCATTATTTTCATTTATACTAAAAAATTTATCACATTTTTTAACACATAATATTTTATCTTCATAAAAAGGATTAATAATATAATTATCAATACATTCTAAACATTTATTATCACAATCATTTCCAATTTGATTACATTTTTTACATAATTTATGACATTTTTTACAAATGTTATTTCCTTCATATAAATAACCTTCAGGACAAATATTATTGCAATTATTTATATCACAATTTCCTTTTGTAACTACTGTATCTTCTTCAATTGATTGAAAACATCCTTCAATTAAATAATTATCTTCATTATTATTATATTCTGGATCAAAATATGTATTTTTAGGAATATTTTCTTTTGAGTAACATATATTTTTATAATTAAACATATTTTTTTCTTTACATGAATTGACACATTCTTTTATTTCATTGTTTAATATGATTATTTTATTTATGTTAGATGGACAAGATGATAAACATTCATTATTATAAACATAATTTTTTTCCTTTGGACATTTTTTAACACATTTATTTTCATTTAAAAACATATTTTTATTAAGACAGTCTGAAATACATTCATTAGTGTTAATTATATTATAAGGATATTCTTGATTACAATTATCTGAATTTAAAATGCATGTTATTTGATTATTTTGATTATAATAATATTTACCCTCACATACTAATTCACAATTATTATTATTTAATTTAAACCCTTCATAACAAGATAAACAAAGATTATTTTTTTCATTTCCAACTTCATTACAACTTTTACAATAATCAAAGCATTTTCCACATAAATTATTTCCTAAATAATAATAACCATCAGGACATAATATTTTACAATAATTATTGTAATTATAATAATTAGTGAATAAATATCCATCGTCCAATTCTTCAAAACATTCTTTTATAATATTATCAGAATTACTATCATAAAAAACACCAAAATCACTTTCAATGTCATTAATATTATCATAACATTCATTTTCAAAATAAAATTTATTAACTTCACTACATTTAATACAAATAAAATTTATATTATCATTCCCAAAACCAAAAGGACAATTTTTTAAACAATATTTATTATCAAATAAATAAAAACCAAATGAACATTGTTGAACACAAGTATAATTATTTTCAATAAGTAAATTTAATTCAAAGCAACTTTTAACACATTCTAAATTATATTGATTTTCAAAAGGAAATTCTTCAGGACATTCATCAAAGCAAATTTTTTCATTATAATTTCCATAAATAAAATTTTTTTTACAATCTTCAATACAAACACCATTTAAAACAGGATGAAAAATAAAACCTTCAATACATTCATTACAAAACATATTATTATTATCATAAGAAATTTGAGAACAATCTTTACAAGCAGGATTACATTTTTCACAAATATTATCATTTGTATATAAATAACCACTTGGACATTTTATTTTACATAAATTATTTTCTATATAAAACCCAGTGAAAATTTTATTATTTTCTATTTCTTGTAAACATTTATAATATATTCCATTTCCAATTAAAGGATCATATGAATTATCAGGTTGATATAAATGACATTTATTATCATAATATAATAAATCATTTTCAAAGCAATTTTTACATATTTTTTGTTTATTACTTAATATTCCAAAACCAATGGGACATTTTTGTTTACATGATTTTGAAGATTCAATATAATAATATTCATCTTTACATTCTGTACAGTGATTATTATTTTCTTCTGAAATATTATCACATGATTTACATTCTATTGGGCATTCATAACATTTATTATTATTATAATAATATGAATTTAAATTTTCTTCTGGACAATTATTCATAATATTATTATTACATCTATTATATGATGATTCTATGTTTTTCATTGATAATATATAATCTAATTTTACTTTTGAATTTAATATTTTATAAATTGAATTATGACAATTTATATAATATGAATTTACTTTATCTTTTATTAAGAAAGTTTCTTTTGGTTTATATATTAAATTCTCATTTGAAATTATTTGATTATTGTGTAATATTTGTTTTTTATATTTTGACAATTTTATACATTTATTATTTAAGTATCCATATTGAATTATACAATCACAAACTTCATATGATTCATTTGTTTCAAAATAAAATGTAATTAAATATATTTTTCCATCTCCTATTTTTGAACATTTTTTTTTTGATACACATCCATTTTCTATATTATAATATTCACCAATTGAATTACAAATTTTTGCATTTAAATAATATGGATTTTCCTCAGGGGAATTATAATTCATTTCTAGATTTCTTATAGATTTATTATAATGATTTGAGATTTTTATTTTTTCAGTTAAATTTTTTAGTGAAAAAATACTTTTTGAATTTTTTATCTTTTTCTTACCTAGAAATAATTTTTTATTATTTGATAATTTTATTGAATAAGGATTTATTAATGATAACATATTTAACATAAGATAAATTGGTGTTATTAATCTTATTTGATGAATTATTTGCATTCTACTTTTTTTTTAATTTTATTTTTTTTTAATTTATTTTTTTTATATTAATATAGTTATGCAATTATTTTTCTATTTTTTAAATATCATTTAGATTTTTGAATAATGAATATATTTATTTAATTAAGGATATTATTCTATAATTTTTTTAATTCTAGAAATTCGAAAATTTAAATTATAAAATTTATTTATTATTTATAATAAACTTTTTTTAAGACTTTAAAAAAGCAATAAATTTTAAATAATTATGTGATTTTAATTTAGAATAATACAATTTACACAATTAAAATGATTAAATAATTGAACATTATGATTCAATTAATATAATATTTTGAAATAAGAAGTATATAGTTTTTTTGGGTTTTACCTTATAATTAAAAAAACTCTATTAATACTAAAATTCTTATTATCCAAATAATTTTTAATTAATCATATTAATAACTATTTATAAAATTTACTTGTACTATTTAAATAATTGCTTTAGTACTTTTATTTTAATACTTTTTTAGATTAATAATTAATCAATATTATAATCCAAATTGTTCAAAAAATTTTATTCTTCTATTTTTCAAATAATGATCATTATAAATATCTTGTTATTTTATATCAAAAAATCATTTTATATTTTTTTTTTTTTTATATTTTTCATTTATATCTCACAAAAGCATCATTAGATATTTATTGCTCTTTGGATTATTAAAATTCTATTCAATTCTACTTGTAAAAATTGCTTAATATGATTTAAATTCCTCAAATCTCTTCTTTTTTTTTTTGAGTAATATATTCATTGGAAATTGTATCTAGACATTGATTAAATTTAGTAAAACTTTTATGAATTAGATAATTATTCTTATGTTGTTTTTTTTCTTATATTCATTTTTTTTTGAGTAATTTGTGGTTTTTCACTTAAATCATTTTTTTCTTTATCAAATATGTTTTTTTCTTGTTCTTTAAATAAATAATATTCATTTCTCAATATAAATGAATGATAATTTTCATCTAAATCAATTATATAATCAATAATTTTTAAATATAATATATTATATTCATAAAAAGTTTAATATTTATTTCTTAATTATATTATTTATTAATAATCCTTTTATTAGTAAATATTCAATTGTAAATTGTAATTGTAACTTATTTTTTAAATAATAATTAAAAATGTCAGTTAAGGAAATTTTGAATAATTTAAACATTTCTCCCAAAATAAATCTTGATAATTTTTTTGAATTACTTTTTAACAAAAATGGTGAAATAATATCATATGATAATTTAAAAAATAATTTTATATCATATTTTTCAAGAAATACTAATTTTAGTGAAAAAAATTTTGAAAAAATAATGAATGAAACAAAAATAAATATGAATAAAGAAATAAATTTAACTGAATTTATAATATCAATATCTAAAATAAGAAATAAAGAAATAACATCTCCTTTATTATTATTTTATGTTCTTTCATATCAATTAAATAAAAAATATTCTAAATATACAACTTCAGAATTTATAACAAGAAATTCTCTTTCAATTGAAGATGAAATAAATATAAATCAATTTATGTTTAAAATAACTAAAAATTTAGATATAACAGAATTAAATTCATTAATAATCTTTAAATCATTATTATTCGATAAAAAAAGCTTAATTAAAGTAAATGATTTTGTAAATGTAACTGATTCATTTAGATATAATGAAAATAATCCAAAAAAAACAGACAATGGAATTTTAAGAAATAATCAACATTTAATAGAAAGTTTAGATAATTTAAATAAAGTTTGTAAAGGGAAAAATATAAATGAAATTGAAATTTTTCAAAAAGCTTATAATAAAAAAAATAGAAATAACAATAGTCATATTAGTTTATCATCAACTATCAATGATAGTGAAGAAATATCAATTGAAGATTTAAAAACAACAATAAGTGAAAATACAAATGATAAAACATTAGCAAATGATTTTATTGATTCTCTTAATTTGAATAAAAATGTTATTTCTTTTAAAGAATATATTGAAATTATCAGTGACTATCAAAATGAAAAATTATTAAAAACTACATCTAATTTAAATTTTCAAGAAAATGAAGAAAGATTTAATTCACTTCCTTATAAAGGAAACGATGGAGTTTTTAAAAAATTAAGTTATGAAATTTCAAATATGCTCAAAACTATTTCTAATAAAGGAAAAAAAATGTCAAAAACTTTTACCAAAAAGGAAAATAATATTAATCTTCCTAACATAAATTCAAATAATAATAGTAATAATCAAATAATTAATTCAAAATTACAAAATAAAAATAAAATAGAATCAAATAAAATAAAGTTACCTGATATTTCAAATAAATGGAATATAATTGATAGTTTAGAAAAATATATTATTATAAATGGAAATACAGGTTCAAAATTAGATTTAGAAAATTATATTTTAAAAGAAAATAAAGAGATTCCAAAAGAACAAATAATACAAATTTGTTCTTCTATTGATTCAGATAAAGATAATATTATATCTTATTTAGATATTATAAATGTTTTATTTGATAGTTTTAATCATAAATCTGTTAATTTATGTTGGAGATATATTGCAAGTAATTTATATTATAAAGCTCAAAAAATTGAAAGTAAATTTAAAAAAATTAATTTAAAATTAAATAATAATGTTGATGAAAAACAATTTTTTAATGTTATTAATAAAGAATATTCATTAAATGAATCTTTAATAAATGAAATGTATAAAAATCTATTTACTGTTATCATTCAAAAATTTAAAAGAAATATTTTAGTTTCTGATGTAAGAGATAAGGTTGAAAAAGAAATTGAATTATTAAAATTAAAAAATGAAGATAGTTTAAAAGAATTAAATAAACAAAAAGAAATGAAATTAGAAAATTATAATTATGATGATGATTATCTTAATCATTTTCTTTATTTAATGAATGCTTTTTATTCATTTGAAAATTTAGATTATTATTTAAATTTAAATAATGAAATTTCATTTAAAGATTTTAGAAATTCATTTATTAAAAAATGTAACTTTAATCAAGTTGAAGGAATAAAATTATTTTTTGAATTAAAAAATAATAATAACAGTAATATTTCAAAAAATCAATTGTTTGATAAAATAAAAGAAGTAATTGGAAATAAGAAAATAAATTTTAATTTAAATTGTTTATTTAATATTATTGGAGGAAATAATAAAGAATTATATTTAATTAAATGTTTTGAATATCCTCAATATGATCCAAATGGAATTTCTTCTTTTGCTTTTTTTCAATCTTTTAAAATTTTTTTTCCTTCTTTATCAAATGATTTAATTAAAAAAATTATAATGAAAATAGATAAATCAAGCGAAGGTTTTATCCCTTATATAAATTTATTACATACTATAAATAATTATACAAACATTAAAAATTCATATAATTTAGTAATAAAGATAATTTGTAGTTATTTAGATTTAAATAATTTTAAAACTGAAGAAACTTTACAAACTAATATTTTAATTCCTTTAAAAGAAAATATTACTTATCATTCTTGTGCTCTTTTCTTAGTAAAATTAGGTTTAAATATAAATGAAATTGATATTTTTATTAATAGAAATATAATAACTTTAGAAAGATTAATTAAAGATATTAATTTATTAAGATTGAATAAATCCAATTTTAAAAAAGAATTAGATAATAAAGAAGTTTTAAATAAATTAAGATATGAAATATCTATTTTAAATCTTAATTTTGAAGATATTTCTTCTATTAATATTGATTCTAATTTAGAATTATCTGTTAATGAAATATTTATATATATAAAGAAAAAAATAAAAAGTTCAAAAGAAAAAGAAGAAATAAAAAGTGATTTATTAAAAAAAATATTAATTATTTTAAAAAGTTATGATTATGATAATTCAGGAATGATATCTTATAAAAATTTCTATCATATTTTTAATATCACAAATCCATCTTTACATATGTCTTATATAACACATAAAATTTTATCTGATTTCAATGGAAATATTACTGATTATATTAATTATAAAGCAATTGATGAAAATAAATATATGGATAAAGATGAATTTGAATTTACTTTTTTAGAAGAAGAAATGATTAATCAACAAGATATTAGTAATGATATTTTTGATTTTTTCCAAATAAAAGATATGTTTTCTGTTAAAAATTATATTAATTACATTAATTTTGAAAGTAAAAATATTGTATTTAATCCTATTAAAAAAGAAGATATTGAAAGCAATATTGAGAGAATTATATTATCTTTTGAAAATAATTATAATAAACCTTTTTATTTTTTTTATAATGACATTAATTTAGATAATAATTATGGGAAAATTAAAACAGAAATAATGAAAAAATTATTTGAAAATAATCTTCAATTAAAAGAAATTGATGAATATATTTTATTAAGATATTTCTCAAATGAAAATTTACTTTTATTTGATTTGTTATTATTCACAGATAAAATAAATTTATATTCAAATTATAATATAGATATAGGGAATTTAATAGATAAAATTAAAAATCAATCAGAAACAAATTTCTTTTTCACAAGTATAAAGATGAATTTATTAGAATTTCATGAAAATTTAAATTTAAATTATGAAATGTCATTATATGAAAATATTATATTATTTAATAAATATGTAAATGATAAAGAAAATCAATTTATAAATAATTTAGAATTAGATTTAAACTATTTCACATCAATAAATAATATAGAAAATAATAAAGATGAAAAAGAGTCAGCAGAAAATCTAAAAAATGAAAAATTTTATCAATCACAAAAACTTCTTCAAAATCAGATATTAAGAAAGAAAAAAAATAAGAAGAAAAAATCAAAAGAAAAAAGTAAAATAAAACAAAAAAATCAAAGAGCAATAAATGTTTTTCGTAAATTTGCTTATAAAATTCAAATTAAATCTAAAGGTGATTTAGATTCTTATTTTGAAGAATATGATTTAAATAAAAATGGTCTAATTTCAAGAGATGAGTTTTTAAATATATTAAATGTTTTTGATGATATAAATGAGCATGAAAAACAATTAATGCTTAATTTTATTTCTAAAAATAATTTAGATAATATTCAAATCAGGAAGTTAGTTAATATAATTAATTCAATTCAATTTGATGAAAAAGAATTAGAATTATTAAAGGAAGAAATAGAAAAAGAAAAGAATAAATTTATTAGTATAATAAACTTTAAAGAACTTCAATTTAATTATTTAGATAACAAAAGAAACATACATGAATTAAAAAATAAAATATCAAATCAAAATAAATATTTATATATGCTTCAAAAAAATTTATATTATGGTTATAAAGACAATAAAACAATAGAAAAATCATTTTTTGATATTGCAAATAAAACTCAAAGTAAAGTTATAACTAAATTAGAATTTTCTTCTATTTTAAATGATGAATTAAAGAATATTAAAGATTTTAATTATAATTCTCAAGCATTTTTTGATTATTGTATTGATAATTCTTATTTAAATTCAAATTCAGAAATTAATGAATTATTAAAAGAAAAAAATTTAGTTCCTTATGAAGGATTTATTTCATATTTAGTTAATTTCAAAATTTAAATTTTTTATTATAAAATAATTTTAAAGTTTTAATATAATATATTAATTTTGATTATTAATAATATTTTTAAGTTATTGTTTATTAATAAATTTTTTGATGATAATCAAAAAAAAATAAAAAAATTTAAAAAAATAAAACATTTACTTCTTATAAATAATTAAATTCAAATATTAAATGGGAAATTCAATAGAAGATTTTTGTAAATGTCAAAATAATGATATAATAACTCAAACTAAATTAGATAGATCTGAGAAATTAGAAAAAGATTTATTAACAAGAACAAATTCAAATTCATATTCAAAAATAAAAACCAAAAGTATTATTATAAATAAAGATTTAATAAAATGTAATTCTTTACATTCAAATGTTGAAAATAATATTTTTCTAAATAATATAAAGCAAAATGCAGCATCATGTAAAATAACTAGATTTTTTCGTTTAGTAAAAACAAAGAAAAACTCTATAAAAAATATTTTAAACGATTATTATATAGATTTTAATAAAAATAATACATTTAAAAATGAAAATAAAATAAAAAATCATATTCAAATTCAAAAAGCTGAAAAACAAATAAAAACAATTTCAGATTATTTAAAAGAATTTTCTCCTTCAACTTATTTAGGACCAAAAACAAAAGATGGAAAAAAAGTAGGTTTAGGTTTTCAAATATTTTATACAAATAATAAGGATAATAATGATAAAACAAATAATTTAAATTTAACAAAAAATGCTTATTTAATATGTAAATTTAATCATAACATTCCTGTAGGAATAGGGAAAATATATTTTATAAATGAATATCATTGTTATTATTATGGGGAAATAAATAATTATTCATGTGAAGGTTATGGTATATATTATTTTAATGAAAATAGTTTTTATGAAGGTTTTTGGAAAAATGATTCACCTTCTAAATTAGGAATTGAAAAATGGGAAGATGAGTCTTCTTTCAAAGGAGAATATTTTAAAGGAAAAAAAAATGGAATTGGAATTTACTTTTGGAAAGATGGTTCTTATTATGAAGGTCAATGGAAAAATAATTTAATTAATGGTTATGGAATTTATCATTATCCTAATAATAATAATGATATTAATGATAATATTAATGATGATATTAATGATGATAATAAAATGAAAGATAAAAAAGATTTTTATTGTGAAAATAAAAAAATTATTTTTATAGGTTATTGGAAAAATAATTTAAGAGAAGGATTAGGAGAAGAAATTTCAGAAGATAAAAAATATTTTGGTTATTTTAAAAATGATAAAAGAAATGGTTTTGGAATAATGTATTGGTTAAATTCTAATAAAGCTTATATTGGTTTTTGGAAAGATGGAAAACAAATTGGAATTGGAAAATGTTTAATTGATAATAAAGTTAAATATGGTTTTTTTAATGAAAATGGAAAAATTATTTGGATTAAAGAACAAAATTTTATTCCTTATATTAAATATTGGAATTTAGAAAATATTTATTCTAAATATGAATATTTTTTTAAATTTAAATTAGATGATGTGCAATATTTCTTTGAAGAAGAAGACTTTTCTTTTCTTATTTGAAGAATTTTATTTATTTGTTCTTATTTATTTTCAATATTATTTTCAGCTAATCTATTATAAATAAATAAATATGAATTCATTTATTTTAAAGTAAAATTACATATATATATATAATAGATTTTATTATAATTATAAATTTAGTTAAAAAAAGTTGAAATTATCAAATAAATAAATTCTAAAAAAATAAAAAATATTTATTAAAAAAAGTGAAAAAAAAACAAACAAAAAAAAAACTAAAAAAAATGGGTTGTTCATCAACAAAAGAACAAAATAAAAATACTCACTTTTCTGAAAATTCTTCAATTTCAAAATTTGAAAACATCGTAACTGAAAAAGATATATCAAACAAAACAGAACCAAAGAAGAAAAATTACAGTAAATTAGGAAATTTACGTTTTAATTCAAAATCATATGTAAATACAAGAGTACCAAGATTACCAAATGAAAAAGAAGAAGATTCAAGATCAAATTATTCAAAAGAAAACAAAAAAGAAAATCATTTATTACATTTAGTTTCTTCTTTAAATAGGGGTGCAAATTTAATTGAAAAAGATAATTACGATAAAATAAGAGAATATATTAATTGGACTTTAATTAAGAAAAGTAATGGTGAAAAATTATGGGAAAATAAAGGGAAAATTATTTTAAGTAAAATTGAAGTTGATAATATAATAAAAATTCCTTTTGAAAAAATAAAAAATGAAAGTTTTTTAAATAGAAGAATTTGGGTTAATAATTATATTCAAAAAGTTATTTCTGATCAAATTGTTGATAATCCAGTTTTAGTTATTAATAGAAATAATATATTAGAAGATTCTTTTAATCAATTTAAAACTAATAAAGATTTAAATTTAAAAAGACCTATTCATGTATTTTTTCTTGATGAAGATGAAAATGATGTTGGAGGAGTTTATAGAGAATTTTTTTCTTGTTTATTTAAAGAGTTTTTTTCTTCTAAAAGAAAATTATTTAAAGAAAATAATTATGAAGGTTTAGGAAGAAATACTATTATAATTAATAATGATAATGAATGTACTTCTCTTCAATTAGAATATTATGAATTTTTTGGTAAATTAATAGCAAAAGCTTTAATTGATAGAATTAATTTAAATGAAAATTTAAATTATATATTATTAAAACAATTAATGCATTTACCAATAAATTTAGAAGATATGAAATATTTTGATATTGAAATTTATCATTCTTTTAATCAAATATTAAATGCTAAAAATATTGAACCAAGTGATAATTTAACTTTTTCATGGACAATAAAAAATCCAAATACAAATAAATATATTGAAGTAGATTTAATTCCAAATGGTAAAAAAACAAAAATAACAAATGAAAATAGGAATTTTTTTATAGAAAAAGCAATTGAATATGTAGTATATCTTAATCAGAAAGAAAAAATAAATGCAATTTTAAAAGGTTTTAATTCTTTAATTCCACAAGATAAATTAACAATATTTAATGTAGATGAATTTGATTTATTATTAAGTGGTCAAGTTAAAATTGATGTTGAAGATTGGAAAAAAAATACTGAATATATTAATTATAAAGAAAATGATAATATAATAAAATGGTTTTGGGATATTTTAAATAAAATTAGACCTGAACAAGTTAAATCTTTTTTTACTTTTTGTACTGGAATGGTAAAAGCTCCTTTAAATGGCTTTTCTGTTCTTCAAAGTTCTAGAAATCAAATTGTTAAATTTTGCATTGAAAAAAATAATAATATTAATGATTTAATTCATGCTAAAACTTGCTTTAATAAATGTTTACTTCCTTATTATAAAAGTTATGAGAAATTAAAAGAAAATATTTTAATTATTGTTAACAATGATACTAACTTTTTTGGAATGGATTAAAAAGTTTTTTTCTTTTGATTTTTTAGAATAATTTTTTTTTGATTTGTTTTTATTAATTATATTTTATTTTAAGAAGAGAGTATTTTGTTTTTAATGTTATCATAACTAATTATACATAAATATTATTTTTTTTCATTTTTTTAAAAAACTATAATTAATATAATGGAAAAATTAAACAAGTTATTTGCCCTTTATATACAAAATTAAATTATGAATCTTTAGTTTTATTTTTAATTTTTTAAATATATAAAATGATTTTTATCCAAATGAATTTAATTTAATATATGAATTTG
>JAEEGK010006802.1_pt1 | contig 27403 bp, 27 predicted proteins | sample 8958771 | NCBI WGS metagenome assembly JAEEGK01 (sample SAMN16246547, study PRJNA631951) | gut metagenome | biome: gut microbiome; feature: rumen; material: SC-attached | host: Bos | place: Iran: Karaj | collected 2018-10 | reverse complement strand
TTGTCGAAGAACTGCATACCTCGGCCACGGTCGAAACCAGAGTTAGGATGGCGTCTCCAGTAACGGATCATGAGGAACCCGAAAAGCATACCGCCTAAGTGTGCTGTGTGAGCCACACCATCGCCACTCGTTCCTAAGGCCGAGATGAACTCGATGGCTACGTAGCCTAACACAAACCATTTGGCTTTGATGGGAAAGGGGAAGGGGATGATAAACAAGCGCTCGTTGGGGAAGGTCATTCCGAAGGCTAAGATGACAGCATATACGGCACCCGAGGCACCGATAGTAGTCCATGCATTGAGTTGACCGCTAAGTTGCTGACCAATGGCAAATATTTCTGCAAAAGAAATGCTTGGGTCTTGAGCATTTATCATCATATAGAACTGACCTAATTGGGCAATTTCTTGTAGGAATCCTGCTCCGATACCGCATGTGATGTAATAAAAAAGGAATTTCTTGGCACCCCACACGTTTTCAATCACGCAACCAAACATCCATAGACCGAACATGTTGCTCAGTATGTGCATGAGGTTGGCATGCAAAAACAGATAGGTGACGAACTGGTACAGGTGGAAGTCGTTGGCCATAAAGAAATGAAGACCTCCGATGTCGGAAAGATCGATTCCACGCAATTGTAATACAGCGGTAGCTAGAAATGCTATCAAATTGATGATAAGCAGATTCTTTGTGATGGGTGGTATGCGGAACATCATATTATTTACTTTTTATCTATGTTACATTATTATTATGGACGTTTCTTGGCATCCTCGGGTGCAAAATTACTAAAATAATCTCTTTTTTAGCCCAAAATACGGCTGATTACAACTATTTTTTATTAAAAAGTGAATTTTTTCTGTTTTTTTGTTGTTTGTTTGAATACTTTCCTTTATATTTGCCAAAGAATTCGGCTATACATACAGTTATTACTATTAAATAATTCATTAAATTTTTAAGATTATGAACAAAACAGAATTAGTTGAGAAGATTGCAGCAGGTGCTGGTATCTCAAAGGTTGACGCTAAGAAAGCTCTCGATGCAACAGTAGCAGCTATCAAGGATGCTCTGGTAAAGGGTGACAAGATTGCTCTCGTTGGTTTTGGTACATTCAGTGTAAACGAGCGCCCAGCTCGTGAGGGTATCAATCCTCTGACCAAGCAGAAGATTAAGATTGCTGCTAAGAAAGTTGCCAAGTTCAAGGCTGGTGCTGAGCTCGCTGATGCAATCAAGTAATTATATTGTAAATAAAAATTTAATGGGGATCCTTTTCAGGGTCCCCATTATTTTGTTTGTGCTTGTTATTGCTTATTTGGGCTGCTTGCCAATGTAAGCCAAAATACCTCCATCTACATAAAGAACATGGCCGTTTACTGCATCAGAGGCATGTGAAGCCAGGAATACAGCGGGACCGCCCAACTCTTCTGGCTCAAGCCAGCGACCAGCAGGTGTCTTGGCACAGATGAAACTGTCGAATGGGTGACGGCTGCCGTCGGGCTGCTTTTCACGCAAAGGAGCAGTTTGAGGAGTGGCAATGTAACCAGGGCCAATGCCGTTACACTGGATGTTATATTCACCGTACTCAGAGCAGATGTTACGAGTGAGCATCTTCAGACCGCCTTTGGCTGCTGCGTATGCAGATACGGTCTCGCGACCCAGCTCAGACATCATTGAGCAGATATTGATGATCTTACCCTCGCGGCGCTCCATCATTTCAGGCAGAACAGCAGCTGATACAATGTAAGGAGCAACAAGGTCTACATCGATAACCTGTTGGAACTCTGCACGCTTCATCTCGTGCATTGGGATGCGCTTGATGATACCTGCATTGTTTACCAGAATGTCGATCTGGCCAACTTCTGCATGAATTTTCTCTACGAGCGCCTTAACGGCATTCTCGTCAGTTACATCGCACACATAGCCTTTAACGTTCTCGATACCAGCCTCCTTATAGTTGGCCAAGCCACGCTCGAGGGCTGCTTCGTTGATGTCGTTAAAGATGATGTTCTTAATACCTGCGGCTACAAAAGCCTTGGCAATGTTGAAACCAATACCGTAAGATGCGCCTGTAATCCAAGCATTCTTACCTTCTAATGAAAAGAGATTTGCCATAATTTATTGTTTTAGAAGTGTTTGAAAGTAGTTGGACGACTCGGATTCGAACCGGGAATGACAGAACCAAAACCTGTAGTGTTACCATTACACCATCGTCCAGAAATATGTGGCTGCAAAGGTACGAAGTTTTTTTTGAAGTACCAAATTTTGCAGCCAAATATTACTTAACTATTAACAAGTAATAATTCTTTTTGCCTTTCTGGGCCAAAAGATACTTGCCGTCAATCAGATCCTCTGCTGTAATAGCACGGTTCTGATCGGTAATCTTTTCCTTGTTCAGCGATACACCGCCACCTTGAACCATTTTGCGCATTTCGCCCTTAGAAGGGAATACTGGCGCAGCTGTTGTCAAAAGCTCAATAGCGGGCTGGCCAAGCTGATCTTTTGAGATTTCGAACTGAGGCACACCATCAAACACGTCAAGGAATGTCTGTTCGTCGAGTTTCTCAAGTCCCTCCTTGGTTGATTTTCCAAACAGGATGTTTGAGGCTTCAATAGCTGTGTTGAGTGCTTCCTGTGAGTGTACCAGTACCGTAACCTCTTCTGCAAGACGCTTTTGGAGAACACGACGACCTGGGTCTTGCTTGTGCTCTTCTATAAGTGAATCGATAACCTCTTTCTCAAGTGAAGTGAAAATCTTGATGTAACGCTCAGCATCATCATCACTTACATTCAGCCAGAATTGGTAGAACTTATATGGAGTTGTACGCTGTGGGTCAAGCCAGATGTTGCCACTCTCTGTCTTGCCGAATTTCTTACCATCGCTCTTGGTGATAAGTGGACAAGTGAGTGCAAAGGTTTCTACTTCGTTGCCCAATGTGCGACGAATCAGTTCTGTACCAGTAGTCATGTTACCCCATTGGTCATTACCTCCCAACTGAAGTTTTACGCCATAGTGCTGGTAGAGATAAAGGAAGTCGTATCCCTGTAGCAGCTGATAGGTGAACTCGGTAAATGATAGTCCATCGCGAGCTGTTCCGTTAAGACGCTGCTGTACGCTCTCTTTAGCCATCATATAGTTCACTGTGATGTGCTTACCAACTTCGCGGGCAAAATCGAGGAAGGTGAAATCCTTCATCCAATCGTAATTGTTAACCATCAAAGCAGCGTTTGGCTCCTTGGACTCGAAATCAAGAAACTTGGCGACCTGTTTCTTAATGCACTCCTGATTATGACGGAGTGTCTCGTCGTTCAGCAGGTTGCGCTCCTGACTTTTTCCAGAGGGGTCTCCAATCATACCTGTTGCACCACCAACCAGAATGACTGGACGGTGTCCGCAACGCTGAAGGTGACGGAGCATCATGATACCACAAAGGTGGCCAATATGCAGGGAGTCGGCTGTCGGGTCTGTACCCAGATAAGCTGTAACCATTTCTTTTTGGAGCAGCTCTTCTGTACCGGGCATCATCTGTGCCAGCATGCCGCGCCATTTCAGTTCTTCAACAAAGTTCTTCATATTAATCTATTCTATTATTATCTATTATTTATGGAACGGGGTCATAGCCACTCCCACCCCATGGGTTGCACCTTAATATACGCCATATGGCCAATCCTAATCCTTTGATAGGCCCATGTTTCATGATGGCCTGTTTGGCATATTCGCTGCATGTAGGTGTGAACCGACAGGACGGACCAAGCAGTGGTGAGATGCAAATCTGGTAAAAACGGATGGGTAATACCAGCAGCCAAGAAATGAAATGCAAGAGTGCGCTCATGAATTTACCTGGCTATTTGCTTTAAGAGACTTGTCACTCTCTTCTCTACTTCTTTGCTGGCGAGGTGCTTGTCCGACAACCAGATGATGGCAAGCAATAGCATGCTTCCTTCCTCTATCGTGCCTTCAAGAAGTGACTTGTTTTTACGGTAGGCCTCACGTACTTGTCGCTTAATCCTATTCCGGTCTACTGCATGTTTGAACCTTTTTTTGGGAACGCTAATCAGTAGTTGAGTAGAAGCGCATCCTTCGTGCTGCTCTGTCTTAAGATAGACTGCCCTTAGAGGAAAAGCAGTCAGCGAATGACTACTGCCTTTTTCAAAGAGCGTCTCAATCAGCAAATTGCTGACGATGCGCTCCTCTTTCTTGAAGGTAGGCGCTGTCGTCATCAATCTTTAATCTTGTATCTCAAACAGATAGTGCTGCAAGGCACCAGTCATTGAAGGATATTTCTCGTTGGGAGCTTCTATGTCAAGTCGCAGACCTGCCTCTTTGGCTGCTTTAGCAGTGGCAGGACCAAAAGTGGCAATAGCAATATCACCCTGTTTGAAGTTAGGGAAGTTCTTTGTCAACGACTCAATTCCTGCGGGGCTGAAGAATATCAGCATGTCGTAATCAAAGTTCTTAACCTCTTCCTCGGTAAAGTCGTTGCTCACGGTCTTGTACATCACACATTCTGTGTGCTGCAGCTTCTTTGAATCGAGTAGGTTTGCCAAACTGTCTGTATGTACATCGCTCAGTGGAACGAGATACTTCTCGGTTTTGTGCTTAACCATGGTCGGGATTAAGTCATCGATACGCCCGGTCTCTCCAAAGAAGATCTTACGCTTTCTGTACTGCACATATTTTTGGATGTACAATGCAATCGTCTCGGTAACACAGAAATACTTCATGTCCTCAGGAATGTTGATTCTGAGTTCTTTGGCCATGTTAAAGAAATGGTCAATGGCATGACGTGAGGTGAAAACAACTGCGGTGTGATCCAGAATGTTTACCTTCTGTGCACGGAAATCTTTGGAGCTGATTGCCTCCACTTTGATGAATGGACGGAAAACCAGTTCTACACCAAACTTGTTCGCTATATCGAAATATGGCGACTTCTCACTAGACGGCTTGGGTTGTGATACCAAAATCTTTTTGATCATATTGTGTCCTAAATATTTATTTTTAAATTTTCAGTAATGACCAGTAATCCGCTCCAAAGCATCATTAAAGGCATCATTTCGAGGGCACAAAAGTACAAAATAATTTGCAGAAAATCTACTTTTTGTTTAAAAAAGATAGTAAATGACTTGTAAAATGTGAGAATTTTGGCCAAAATCACAATGGTTGCGGTATAATAGATGGCATTTTGGAGTGAAAACTGGAAATATGCCAAGAGTAATACCAATGGGAAAAGGGCCACACCTTCAAGTGAGGTTATGAGAAGTAATGAAGCTTGGAAATGTAAATTTCTCTTACTTCCAAAGAAGATGTTGTTGATGACGTGATATAGTAGCATTCTTGCTAACATGAAACTTAGTATGGTAGCTCCATAGATGGCAAGTAATGTGTATTCCGATGAGAATATGAATGTGTTGGATATGAAGTGGTTAGTGTAGAAATAGTAGAGTAGTGCATATAACAGGCATGTGATGAGTATGAACAGAAACTGAAATTTTATTTCACTGCCTGTTTCTTTTAATAGCTGGTTCTTTTTGTTTGAAGAAAAGAAGTGCTTGCTTTGTTGAATCAAAAAGCCTGATGTACGCGATAGAGTGAATGTAATAAGTAGGAAGCAGACGATGAGTATGGTTGTTGCAATACTATCGTTCTGTATAGTATATGGGATGGGATCACCAGAAATGCCTATGCGTTCAATGCTCAGTTCTGGGTGGTACATAGTGTTGTTCGAAAAGAAGTTCTCGCGATAGTAGTGCGGTAGATTTACTTCTTTTAGGTCGCGCGGAATACCCTGGCCTGGCAGGTGTAGTGTATCAGGGCGACTACTATAGTGTATCTCTTTTGGCTCGAACCATTCTTGTATGGCAGAGTCTTGTTGTGCGGGTGTCGCATCCTTAGGCAATAACCGCAGCACCTGGTAGGGTGTCTGCGGTTTGGCCTTTCGGACTGCCACAGTATCTGGTGTGGCAGTAGCTATAGTAGTAGTTAGGATACTATCGTTTACCAGCATATATGATTATAGTCCGAACTCTTTACGGATGTCGTCCACACGGTCTAGTTTCTCCCAAGTGAATAGTTCGACATCGATGGTCTTTGTTTCATGATAATGACTGGTGAATGTTTTCTGCACTACTTCGCATTGGCGTCCCATGTGTCCGTAAGCAGCGGTCTCGCTGTACATGGGCTGACGCAGTTTCAGTGTGCGCTCTATGGCCTTTGGACGTAGGTCGAAGAGCTTCTCTATCTTCTGCGCTATCTCTGCGTCGCTCATTTGTACGTTACTGCGACCATAGGTGTTTACGTAGATATTCATAGGCTTAGCAACACCGATGGCATAGCTTATCTGTACGAGCATCTCGTCAGCAACACCTGCAGCTACCATATTCTTGGCGATGTGACGTGCGGCATAGGCGGCACTACGGTCAACCTTTGATGAGTCCTTACCAGAGAAAGCGCCTCCACCGTGTGCGCCTTTACCTCCGTAGGTGTCTACAATAATCTTACGCCCCGTAAGACCAGTATCTCCATGAGGACCACCAATGACGAACTTGCCTGTTGGATTTACGTAGTACTTGATGTCGAGTCCGAACAGGTCGAGCACCTTCTGTGAGTGAATTTGTTTTTTTACTCTTGGAATCAGAATATTAATAACGTCATCCTTGATCTTTGCTAACATCTTGTCGTCCTCGTCGAACTCGTCGTGCTGCGTTGATACTACGATGGTGTCGATGCGCTCAGGAATACCTTCGTCCGAGTACTGAACCGTTACTTGGCTCTTTGCATCGGGACGCAGGTAGGTCATCTCCTTGCCTTCCTTGCGAATGTCTGCCAGCGTGCGCATAATCAGATGAGCCAGGTCGAGACTTACGGGCATATAGCTCTCTGTCTCATTGGTGGCATATCCGAACATCATGCCTTGGTCGCCGGCTCCTTGTTCGTCCTCGTTACCATTATCGACACCGCGGTTGATGTCTGCACTTTGCTCGTGGATGGCACTGAGAATGCCGCACGAATCACCGTCGAATTGATACTCTGCCTTGGTATAGCCAATGCGCTTAATTGTCTTGCGGGCTATTGTCTGCAGGTCGATGTACACATCACTGCGGACCTCACCCATGATAACTACTTGACCGGTAGTGACAAACGACTCGATGGCGCAGCGCGCCTTCGGGTCGTATGCCAGGAACTGGTCGAGTATAGCATCAGATATCTGATCGGCCACCTTATCTGGATGGCCCTCAGATACTGATTCTGATGAAAATAGATAACTCATTCCTAATATATTACTTTTTAGTATTATTCTGCGGGTAGCATAATCACCTCAGCAGCATTGCCGGCCTTTAGAACCTCTGCTACAAAAGCGCTGATACTCTCAGGAGTCTGAGCATTTACCAGCTTCTCATAGTCACTGTTGAAGTCGAGACCATACTTGCGCCAGGTGGAAATGCGACTCAGCCAGTAGCCGTTCTGCTTCTGCTGGTCACCCAAGTTCTTCAGCATGTATTCCTTTACTTTCTTTAGCTTCTCTGCATCGCAAGTGGTTGCCATTGTCTTGACCTCGTCGCGCATGATTTGAAGAGCTACGTCAGCTTTCTCAGGTTTCATGGGGCATTGAGCGAAGATATATGTTTCTGTGCCAAAGTCGTTGCGACTGGTGTTTGCACTTGCTCCTACAGTATAGGCTGCACTGGCATCCTCACGGATCTTTTTCAGATACTCCATGCTCAGGATCTGACCTGCGATAGAGGCTTTAATGCTGTTCTCGAGGTTGTAAGGCAGTGCTTTAGAGTACCAATACATCACAGCGATAGCCTTTGGCGTCTCGCCCTTCTGCTTGAAGCTGTTTATAACCTTGCCTGTAAAGTCGGTAGACACATCCTTGCTCTTCACCACCTTCTTCTGAGCAGGCAGCGATCCAAGGTACTGCTCGATGAGTGGGCGGATAGTTGATTCGTCGAAATTACCAATGATTGTGAATTCGTAGGCTGCTGCGTTAGCAGTACGCTCTTTGGCAATCTCCAGAATGCGGTCGTAGCTTACATTCTTAAGATCTTCTACCTTCAGGGGAGCAGTACGTGGATTGTGATTACCGAGTGTAGCTGTCAGTGAATCGCTGAATACGGTTTCTGGCTGCAGCAAACGGTTCTTCAGGCTAACCTCTGTGGTTTGCATCAGGTTGTCGTACGACTTTTGGTCTTTTGCAATGTTCGTGAAATAGAGGTAAACCAATTGCAGCATAGTCTCAACATCTTTTGGTGTAGAGCTGCCGGAGATGTACTGACGATTCTCGCCCAGTGAGAGTGAGGCTCTGGCAATCTTTCCTGCCAAGGCTTTTGTGAGCTCTGTGTGAGAGAAATTGCCAAGTCCGCTAGCATCGATAACGTCGTCGAATATCTTGATGTTGGCAAAGTCCTTCTCGCCATAGAGAGCTGAACCACCATAACCTTCACCGTTCAGTATGACTTGGTCTTTCTTCAGATCGCTTTTCTTCAGTACCACTTTGACACCGTTAGAGAGAACCAACTCGCTATATCCGAACTTGTTGTCCTTGGTCTCCTTCTTGATTTTGCCGGCTTTGGGCAGGGTGGTCATTAGAGGCTCATCCTTCACATTGTCTATGTAAGCCTCAATCTTAGCACTGCGTGCAGCTGCAATAGCATTCTTTACACCTGATTCAGTCAGATAAACGGCGCCTTCCTTTTCGTTGTTCATGCTTAGCACTACGAGGTTGCTGTCTTTCTGCGAGATGAGTTCCTTGGCTAAGGTGTTGATGGCCTCAATGGGGATGACAGGCACTACCTGTTTCATCGTCTCGAAGGTGTAATCGATGCTTGGGATAGGCTCGTTGGCCAGGAAGTGCTGAACATACTGGTTTACGAACTGACGGTTGAAACGCTTGTCTTTGTTAGAATACTGTTTCTCTAGGTTGCTCAGGTAGTCGGCTTTGAAGCGGTTGTACTCCGTAGGAGTAAATCCGAACTCAGCGGCCCTACGTGCCTCGGTGAGAATAGCTGTGATGGCAGCCTCGCTTTGACCGTCCTTAGGTAGGAATCCCAGTTCGAAGGCGTCTACAGTATTTGAAAGCAGATAACTCCCGTCGTTGGCAAAGGCCTGCAGGAATGGGCTCTCGGGCTTTTCTGCATACTCTGACAGGCGGTCTCTCAGCATGGAGAGGGCTGCATTCTTAATGTAGTCGGTAATCATATAGGCCATGGTGCCCTTCAGCGTGTCAGGGAAGGCCTCGTGCTTCATCAGTATCTCTACGATGTTATACTGCTGCTCCTTGTCCTTGTCGATGACAATGATGGGCTCGGCATTGTCGGGTACGGGATACTTGACGACTTTCTCTGCATTCTGTGCCAGTTTGATTGTCGAGAACATATCCTTGATTTTTTTCTCAACCTTGTCTACGTCAACATCACCAACTACGATGATACCTTGGTTGTCTGGACGATACCACTTCTCGTAGTAAGCTTGGAGGAATGGGCGCTCAAAGTTGTCGATGATTTCCATCAGTCCGATAGGCATGCGGTAGCCGTATTTTGAACCTGGGTACAACTTGGGTAGGTCGCGCTCCAGCATGCGCTGCTGAGCACTGGTGCGCAGGCGCCACTCCTCATGGATGACACCACGCTCCTTTTCTATCTCCTCCTGTTCCAGCAGCAGACCGTCAGCCCAGTCGAAGAGAATGAGCAGACATGAGTCTACGATGCCTTCGCGCGTGGTGGGCACATTGCTGATGTTATATACAGTCTGATCAATTGAGGTATATGCGTTCAGATCGGTACCGAACTTTACACCGATACTTTCGCACCAGCGCAGCAGCTCGTTGCCTTTAAAATGTTTCGATCCATTAAATGCCATGTGCTCCAGGAAGTGAGCCAAGCCACGCTGGTCATCATTCTCCTGGATAGAGCCAACCTTCTGGGCAATGTAGAACTCTGCGCGGTTCTCAGGCCAGTTGTTGTGACGGATGTAATAGGTTAGTCCGTTGTCGAGTTTACCGATGCGTACATCGGGATCATTTGGAATGGATGGCATCTGCATCTGAGCCATCATCGTTAATGCGCCGATCATTGTCAGCATAATGGTCGATAGAATCTTTTTCATTTTTTTAATAAGATTTGGTCATTATATATATGATATCGGTTGCAAAATTACATTTTTTTTATCTATTTGGTGCAAATTCTACGTTAAAGCTACGTTAAAACTTACATTCTTATACCAAGAGCCTTTTGGCAAAGTATCTGACAGGATACCAAACAGAGAGGAAACCAACGATAAGTACCGTGAGGAAAATCAGGATGATATCCTCTGGGTGTACGCTTATTGGGTAGGCGTTGATGACGAAAGTGCCACTTGATGACCCCAGACCTACAATGCCGTATTGTTGTTGTGCCCAACAAAGAACCAGACCTATCGTGATGCCAAGGATAGCTCCAATAGCTGATATCATACGGCCTTCAAACAGGAAGATGCGGACAATCTGTTTGTCTGATGCGCCCAGATTGCGTAAGGTTATCACATCGTCTTTCTTGTCAATAATGAGCATGGAGAGCGAGCCGATGATATTGAAACAGGCCACCATCAGAATGAAGGTCAGGAAGATGTAGGCTATCAGTTTTTCAATCTTCATGATCTTGAAGGTGTCATCTTGTTGTTCATAGCGGTCCTTCACCACAAACTTGTTGCCACATAACTGCTTAATGTCTGCCTTTACTTTATCAAAGTTGCTACCGGGCTTCAGTCTCAATTCTAGCGATGAGAGCATGCCTTGTTGGCCAAAGAGCCGGCGGGCAAAACTGATGCTGGTCAGAATATAGTTCTTGTCGTAGCGTGATTGCTTAACGTTGAACAGAACACCTGGTGAGTAAAGCTCATCCTCCTCGAAAGCATCGTCGGGATTAGTGATGTCTAACTGTCCTTCTCTTTTGGGGGCATAGATGTGTATAGGTTCTTCGTAGGTATAGCCCGTACCAAGGGCCTCTGCCAAACGGATACCTAATGTGCCGTAGTCCATATCTGCAGCGTGAAGGCTGAAATCACCATCGCCAACCAGTATGTCGTTAATGTGGGTTAGTTGATCGAAATTATCGTCGACACCCTTGATAACTACCATGGCTTGACGGCCGCGGTAGATGGCCAGTGCCATATCCTCAACGCTTTCTGTGGCCACTTCAACAGCGGGCAGGCTTTTTATCTCTGTCAGAATTGGGTCGTCGGCGGCTACAGTCTTTCCTTCTATTGGTATCACCTTTAACTGTGGGTCGAAACTGGTGAAGAAAGTCGCCACCAGATCGTGAAAGCCATTGAATACCGATAGCGTTACCACGAGTGCCATGGTGGCTACGGCAACGCCAACGACAGAAATACCACTGATGACATTGATGGCATGAGTGGATTTCTTCGAGAACAGATATCTTCGGGCTATGAAGAAGGGGAAATTGACTGCTCCGAACATCGATTCTGTTATTTTTTTAGCAGTTCGTCGATATGCTCAATGTAATCGAGCGAATCGTCGATAAAGAATCGCAGTTCTGGGATGATGCGCATCTGATTTCTTACGCGTGTGCCCAGTTCGTAACGTATCTGCTTGGTGTTGGCATTGATATTGGCAAGGATCTCTTCGCCTTTCTCGCTGGGGAACACACTCAGATAGGCTGTGCAGATACTCAGGTCTGGCGATATCTTGGTACGTGTAACCGATATCATCACACCGTGAGTGGCACGCGTCTGCTGTTGGAATATGAGCGAGAGTTCCTTCTGCAGCAATCTCGCAATTTTGTTTTGTCTTGTTTCTTGCATAAACTCTTATTTCTTTCTTATTAGTGTTAAACCGTCGCGTAGCGGCAGAATGACTTGCTCCACTCGCTCATCGCTGGCTATATAGTCGTTGAATGTTTCGATACCCTGAGTTTGGTGGTCTTTGTCATAGGCGTGATCCACGACATGTCCGTCCCACAGGGTGTTGTCTGCCAGAATGAAACCTCCAGGCTTCAGAATCTGCATCACCATCTCGTAGCAGTCGCGATAGGTACGCTTGTCACCATCCATAAAGACCAGATCGAACGCGATACCCAGTTTGGGCGCTTCCTGTAATGCATCACCGATGATGAATACGATTTTGTCTGCTACAGGCGACTTTTCTATCCAGGGGCGTGTAAAGTCCTCCATCTCGTCGTTGATTTCGAAAGTGTACAGACGACCGTCTTTTTCCAGTCCTTCAGCCATTGATATGGCACTATACCCGCTGAATGTACCTATCTCCAGAATATTTTGAGGACGTATCATCCGAACCAGCATCTTCAGCAGACGCCCCTGTAGATGACCGCTTGCCATACGTCCGTGAATGGTATGTATGTTGGTGGCTCGCCATAGTCGGTACAGGTAGTCGGGCTCTGGCTCTGTGTGTTGCAGGATATACTCGTCGAGTGTCATCCTTTCAGAGCTTCAATGGCTAAACGGTATGAGTCGAGTCCAAAGCCCAGAATCACACCTTTGCAGGCGCAGGATATCATAGACTTATGACGGAATTCCTCGCGCTGATGTACATTCGAGATATGAACCTCTATGACAGGGGTTTTCAATGAGCGGATGCAGTCTTGCAAAGCTATCGAGGTGTGGGTGTAGGCACCTGCATTGAGCACGATACCGTCGTAGCTGAACCCGACCTCCTGCATCTTGTCGATGAGCGCACCTTCAATGTTACTCTGAAAGTACTCGATGTCGGTATCGGAAAAGCGCTTACGCAACTCAGGCAGGTAGGCGTCAAACGACGACGAACCATAGATGCCTGGCTCCCTCTGGCCCAACAAATTCAAGTTCGGACCATTGATTATCAGTATCTTCATTTTCTTTTTTGTATTAATACGGCTGCAAAGGTACGAATAAGTATGCGAAAAACCAAATTTATTGAAAAAATGTATTAACTTTGCATCAAATTTATGACCATGAGTGGTGAAAAAGACATCGTTAGGGCTTATGTGCGCTATCTTAAGTTGCAACGTAATATGTCGGGCAATACGCTTGATGCCTATCAGCGTGACCTCCAGAAACTGCTTGATTATCTGGCGCGTGAACAGATGACATTACGCGATGTGACACTGAATGACTTGGAACATTTCTCTGCAGGTCTGCATGATATTGGCATCAATCCGCGTTCACAATGCCGTATTCTCAGTGGTATCCGTAGTTTCTTTAAGTTCGCACAGTTAGATGGCTATCGCGATGATGATCCTACAGAACTGCTGGAGTCACCTCAGATTGGTGACCATCTACCCGAGGTGCTCACTACGGCTGAAGTGGATCGGTTGGAAGAAAGTATTGATTTATCTAAGTGGGAAGGTCATCGCAACCGTGCAATCATCGAGGTCTTGTTCTCGTGTGGCTTACGTGTCACCGAGTTAGTCACCTTGAAACTGTCTGACCTTTATCTTGACGAGGAATATGTGCGTATATTTGGTAAAGGGGCCAAGGAACGACTCGTACCTATATCACATAAAGCGATAGAGGAACTGAAATATTGGTTTGTTGATCGTAATTTGATGGATATAAAACCAGGTGAGGAGGATTATGTCTTTCTTAATCGTCGTGGTGCCCACCTTACCCGGACTATGATTCTCATCATGATTAAGGCTCAGGCCAAGGAGGCTGGCTTACAGAAAAAAATCTCGCCCCATACACTGCGTCACTCCTTTGCTACAGCACTGCTGGAGGGTGGGGCTGACTTGCGTTTCATTCAAGCCCTCTTGGGCCATGAGGATATTGGTACGACAGAGATCTATACGCATATTGATACGAGTACGCTCCGACAGGAAATTTTGGAGCATCATCCGCGTAACATGCGATACTCAGAATAGCATGTCTTTCAGTGTTCCCGTCCAGTCCTCATTGTTCTGCGGGCATAATGTATGGATACCTAATGCTTCTGCCGCAGCCACGTTAGCAGGGCTGTCGTCTATGAATAGCGTCTCTTCTGGCAAGGCTTCTTGCCCCTCCAGCATCATCTCAAAGATCTGCTTGTGTGGTTTCATTACCCCGCATTCGTAACTCAGGTATAGGGCATCGAAATAATGGTCCAAGGCGTTACCCTGCCCGTCGAACTCCGAACTGCGGGCCCATTGCATCATATAGGGATTGGTGTTCGAAAGCAGACATACTTTATAGCCCTTGGCGCGTAACGCCTCTAATGCCTCCAGGTTCCGTTTGGGTACGTCTTCCACATAGCCATGCCAGGCTTCGTAGCAATCGTCAGTCGTTACATCGCGTCCTATCAACTGGCTCAGTGCTTTTCGGAATGTTTCTTGATCGATACTGCCATCTTCCAGTTGTCCAAAGATACCTTGTTGATGGAAAGCGTCCAAATGTTGTCTGGCATCTTTTAGACCGATTCTTTCGAAACTGGCCACTGCATTCTCATAGCTCAGTGCTATCACTACGCCTCCTAAATCGAAGGCAATATTCTTGATCTTACGCCTCATGCTGAATAGAATGGTTTATCCTAAAGTGATATTCTCTACCTCAACAGGCTCGTGGAGGAATATCTGTGCTTGTTCCTGGAACTTCTGTGGATTCTCAGTGGTGAGATAGTGCACGGTTGCATGCTTAGAACAATGCTGTTCGATGTTGGGATGGCGTTCCAGATAATTTTTTAGGCTCTCTGCCACATACTCACCTTGAGGCACTACCCGTACGCCTGCAGGTAGATATTTCAGTATCTTGGGCATGAGCAGTGGGTAGTGGGTACATCCCAGGATGATTGTGTCTATAGCAGGGTCTTTACGCATAATCTCGTCAATGCGTTTCTTTACAAAGTAGTCTGCACCTGGCGAGTCAGCTTCATTATATTCTACGAGAGGCACCCAGAAAGGACAGGCCACACCTGACACCTTGATGTCAGGATGTAGTTTCTGGATTTCCAGATTGTAACTTTCGCTTTTAATGGTGCCTTCGGTAGCAAGGACACCAACATGGTTTGAGGTGGTGAGAGAGCCTATTACCTCAGCCGTAGGACGGATGACACCTAATACACGACGCTCAGGATCAATCTTGGTGAGATCGTTCTGCTGTATGGTGCGCAAAGCCTTGGCTGATGCGGTGTTGCATCCCAGAATAACCAGATGACATCCCATCTCAAAGAGTTTGACGACGGCTTGGCGTGTAAACTCGTAGACCACGTCGAACGACCGTGGTCCATAGGGTGCACGGGCATTGTCGCCCAAATAAAGATAATCGTATTCGGGGAGCAGTTGACGGATGCCATGTAGGATGGTCAGACCGCCGTAACCGCTATCAAATATTCCGATGGGGCCCGGATTACTCGGCAGTGAGGGCATCCTTTACAACTTGACTGATATCTTCTCCCATTGCGGGGTTGATGAATGGCAGTGCTTTGACGTCGGTATCGAGGATAAAGGCATAGCCTCGCTCCTGACCGATGGCCGCCAATACTTCGTTGAGCTGGGCATAAAGGGGGGCATAGGCTGCTGCCTCTTCTTTGGCCAACTGCTCAATACTCTTATTCTTGAAGGCAATGTTGTTGTTCATAAGTTCCTGCAATTCGCTCTGTCGCTTCTGCAGAATGCTCTTTGGAAAGTCACGCTGACCTTCAAGAAACTCCTCGTACTTCCTGTTGAATTCGTCTTCTACACGCTTGGCCTCCGACTGATACTGAGCCTTCAGGTCAGCAATCTGCTGCTTTACCAGCGAATAGTTAGCCATCGATTGGATAGCTGTCTTATAGCTGAGGTAACCAAACTTGATTGAATGAGATGTTGTGGCTGCGTCTTGTGCGAATGCAGAAAGTGATACGAATGCCACAAGAAGTACGAGGAATCGTTTCATGTTGCTTTAATTTTGATTTTTTTAATTTAGATTATTTCAGACCCAGCTTGGCCTTGACCTGTGCGGTAACATCAGTAGAGAGGGTAGTGCTGATGTATGGCAGTGAGTTGTTCTCCATGATGTAGACATACTGACCTGCCTGACCCACGGCTTTGATAGCCTCGATAATCTTACCCTGGATTGCCTGCATCTTCTCCTGAGAAGCCTTGCCCAGAGCCTGCTGGTTGTCCTGATAGCTCTGCTGAATCTTAGTGTACATATCCTGCAGTTCCTGCTGACGGCGCTGCTTGATGTTCTCTGGCAGGTTAGCCTGCTCCTTCTCGAAAGCATCACCCTTCTTCTGCAGTTCGTCCTGCATGCTCTTTAGGTCAGCCTCATACTGGTTCTGCAGGGCTTTGATCTCTTCCTGAGCCTTGGTGAACTCAGGCATGGCCTGCATGATCTCCTGAGTGTTCACATGGCCAAATTTACCCTGTGCGTTAGTGGTAGTCATACCACAGATTGCGCAGATTGCGCAGATAATTAACTTTTTCATTTTACTTTTTTTTATTATTAATTACTATATCCAAGTTTACGGAGCACCTCCGATGAGATGTCGATCTTCGGAGAGCTAAAGATGATACCCGAGTCGCTGGCACGATCAAGAACCAACTGATAGCCTCGAAGTTCTGCAATGTCTTTGATCGCATTGTAAACCTCGTCCTGGATGGGCGACATGAGGGCTGTGCGTTTCTTGAAAAGCTCGCCGTCAGGACCGAAATAGTGCTTCTTGAGTTCTGCTGCCTGCTTCTCTTTCTCCACGATAGCATCTTGTTTGGCTTTCTTCTGATCTTTCGACAGGAATACTACCTCCTTCTGATAGTTCTTGTAGAGGGTTTGAGCTTCAGTATTCAAGGCGTCAACCTCAGATTGCCACTGCTTTGAGACTTGCCCCAGCTGCTCATTGGCACGCTCATAGGCAGGAATGTTCTTGAGTATATACTCCATGTCAACTACAGCATACTTCTGAGCAGAAGTTGTTGTCCATCCAATAATGGCGCAAAGTGCGCAGATAATGAGTTTCTTCATAATCGTTCTTTTTTTAGAGTGATATCTCTTTGATGTGAAAACTACATATAGGTTTAAAAGTTTTCTACCTAGAACTCCTGACCAAGGATGAAGTGGAAGTTGCTGCCACCTTTCTTCTGGGCTCCATACTGACTGGTGTATACATTGTCAAAGCCATAAGCCCAGTCGATACCCATCAGTCCAACCATCGGCAGGAAGATGCGAACACCGATACCTGCTGAACGTTTCATCTTAAATGGATTGAAATCCTTGGCGTTTGCCCAGGCATTACCGCCCTCTATGAATCCGAGTCCGTAGATAGTAGTGTTACCCAGCATGAGGGGGTAGCGTAACTCGAGGGTGAAACGGTCGTATGCGTATGAGTTGTACGATGAGATGCTTCCACCCTTCATCATGGTTTCATAGGCTGATGAGTAAGAGAGGGCACCGTTGTCGTATCCACGCAGGCCGATGGTCTCCTCAGAGTAACCGTAAGAGTATCCGCTCATACCATCACCTCCTACATAGAAGGTCTCGAATGGTGAGCGCTTGTCTTTATTATAGCTACCCAGCAGTCCCATCTCCACACGTGTCATCAGCACAAAGCATTTCTGACCGTTGGTGAGGGCTGTGAAGGTACGGCTCTTAAATTTCCATTTGTGATATTCAATCCAGCGGTAAACATCCTGTAACTCGTCCTCATAGGTCGCTGAGTTGGAATTCTTGGCCAGGTTTTTGTAGTCCTTGTGGTCGAACAATGACCAGGGGGGCGTAACGGTTACCGATGCCATGAACTCAGATCCACGACGTGGGAAAAGCTGGTTGTCGGTAGAGGTACGGCTCAGAGTAACGCCAAGGTTGATGTTGTTACAGTTACCATTGTGGATATAGAAGTAACTCCAGTCGCGTAACATATAGCGTGAGTAACCGAGCTGCAAAGACAACTGGAAGTAGTCGTCAGGCCAGCGCAAACGTTTACCCCATCCCAGTGTGGCACCGAATACTGTCATGGTCTTGTCATCATCGAGCATCGACTCGTAGTTCATGTAGTAGGGGTTATAGCTGCTAACACCATAGTTGTACATTGCATAGTTGTTGTAGAATGCATTGTTACGATAGTAGCTCGAGATGTCACTCTGCTTAGAGTAGAACACACCGACGTTGAGTGAGTTTGGACGTTTGCCGCCAAACCAGTTGGTGCCGTAGTTGGCGCTCAGTGAACTGTAGTAGCTACCGTTGGTTTGGAAACTGAATCCCAACTGTTCACCATCACCGTAAGGCAGGATACCTCGGTGCAGCTTATTCTTACCGAAGAGATTACGGATAGAGAAGTTGTTGAACTTGATACCTACTTTACCGATGATACCAGTCTGACCCCAACCCAGCGAGAACTCCAACTGGTCATTGCTCTTCTGCTCCAATTGCCAGTTCACATCGACAGTACCGTCCTCTGGATTAGGTTTGATATCGGGCGCTACCTTTTCGGGGTCGAAGAACCCCATAGAGGCAATGTCGCGAACTGAACGGGTCAACGCCTCTTTGTTGAATAGGTCGCCTGGCTTAGTGCGCAGCTCACGGCGTACAACCTCTTCGTACAGACGGTCATTACCATAGATGCGAACGTGATTCAGGTGAGCCTGAGGCCCCTCGGTAACACGCATCTCAATGTCGATAGAGTCACCGTCGATATTTACTTCTACAGGGTCGATATTCGAGAACACGTATCCGTTGTTATAGTAATAGTTGCCTGCAGCGTCTTCGTCTTCCTTAAGGCGCTTTTCAATATGCTTCTGGTTGTACACGTCACCCTTCTTCATACCTAACACGGCATTCAGATAATCAGTGGTAACTACGGTATTACCTACCCAGGTGATGTCACGCACATAGTACTTGTCACCTTCATCTACCTTAACCAGGATGTTCACATGCTTGTCGTCAAACGTGTAGACAGAGTCTTCAACGATGGTCGCATCGCGGAATCCCAATTCGTTATACTTGTCGATCAGGGCTTGCTTTGCCTCTTTATAACGCTCGTCGGTAAACTTCTTGGCCTTGAAGAAATTGGCCAGTTTGCCTGCCTCGTGAATCTTTCCGAAAGCACCTTTGCCAAACAGTGAGCCCTTGATTTTCTTATTCGTCAGCTTCTCGTTGCCTTCGAATATCAGGTGGCGAACCTTCATTTTGGCTTTCTTGTCGATGTTGACATCCAGTGTAACCTGACCTGTGGCATCTTCGTGCTGTACGATATCAATGTCGGCATTTTTGTAGCCCTTGTCGTCGAAGTATTTCTTGGCCAGAATCTTGGCGCGGTCGATGATGTTACGTGTCAGACTCATGCCCTTCACCATGCCAAGCTTGGCCTCCATGTCTTCGCGCTCCGCTTTCTTAATACCATTATAGTTGATGTTCTTGATGCGGGGGCGCAATCCCAAATGGATGCAGAGATAGACTTTGTTACCTACGATAGAGTCGGCAGTAATCTGTACTTTTGAGAACAGACCGTTGCGCCAATAGCGCTTCACTGCTTCTGTAATCTGACTGCCTGGCAGTTCGATTTCCTGACCTACTGTAAGCCCCGAGAGACCAGCCAATACATAGTCCTCGTAACCCTCTACGCCTTTAACTGCTATGCCACCAATCTCACATGAGCGTGGTGTACCGGCATATGAGATGTCGGGATTAATAATCTTGTCCTGAGCGAGTAGAGATGAAAAGGTTAAAAGACTCATCAGCGAAAGCAGTACTGCTTTCTTCAGATAGCCCTTAACTTCACACCTTATTATATTATATATAGTCATTATATGTTTTGTTTTCACTTCTTCAATATTACTTGTTCTTCTCTTCTGCCTCAACTTGAGCTTCTGTCTTGCCAAATCTGCGCTGACGGTTCTGATAGCTGTAGATTGCTTTATGAAGATCTTCCTCCATAAAATCGGGCCAGTATGTGTCGCAGAAATAGAGTTCAGAGTAAGCTATCTGCCACAGCAGGTAGTTGGATATACGCAATTCGCCGCCGGTACGTATCAGCAACTCTGGATCGGGCATAAAGCTGGTCCATAGGTGTTCGTTAATGGTATCCTCGGTGATGGCATTCACATCCAGTTTGCCTTCTTTTACCTCCTGGGCTATCTGCTTGGCTGCAGTGGTAAGCTCCAGCTTCGACGAGTAGCTCAGCGCTACCACCATGGTCATCGCGTCGTTCTTGGCTGTGTGCTCTTCTGTTTCTGCCAGTTTCTGGTTCACAACTTCTGGTATGCGTGAACGATCGCCAACAACACGGAAGCGTACATTGTTCTTCATGAAGATTTCATCTTCAAGAGAGGTGAGTACCAGGCCCATCAGGGCTGATACTTCATCTGCAGGACGATTCCAGTTCTCTGTTGAGAAGGTGTATAGGGTTAAGAACTTCACTCCCAGTCGGGTGCATTCAGAAGTGATGCGGCGCACTGCGTCTACACCAGCCTGATGGCCAAAACTGCGGTCTTTGCCACGTTCCATGGCCCAACGCCCGTTGCCGTCCATGATAATGGCAATGTGCTGTGGAATTCGATCCATGTCTAAAAGTTCCTTCATATATCTATATATTTCTGTTCTCTATTATTACTCATTCCTTGTAGCATGTCTTGCATTTTTCCCACAGATCGTAGGTTAGTGCTATTTGTAGTATGCTATAGCCATCGGTGTTCTTAAACAGACCGCTACTCTTAATGCCGTATGGATCTTTGCTGCCGTCCAACTTGTCACTCAGGGCAGCTCGTATTACCCATTCTGCTGTCAGGTTCAGTCGTTCCCCTATCTTGTATTTAACGCCTGCTCCTATTGGCAGGTTCATTGTCGCACCTTTTTCGGGACCGCCATAGATCGTGCAACCAAGCCCGATGGTGAGAAACGGTGTGAAACGTTTGGCACCTCTATATTCATGGCCCGTACCGTATGCCCAGAAATTGTATTCCAATCGCAAATCGGTTTCGGTGATGCGATGTTCGAATGTATAGGCTCCTTCTGGATACCAAGTGCTGCTACCATTGGTGGAGCCTTTAATGTTGCCGGTACCAATATTGAAAGCCAAGGCTACTCTTGGATCAATTCGGTATTTTCCTATCAGCGAGAGCCATGGTTGTAGTCCTTTTGTCAATCTGCTATTGTAGTCGCCTACGTAACTCACAAGTCCAGCACCAGCACCTATCTCCATTTGGTACTCAGGAGCATCCTGGGCACTGACAGCCACCGTTGTGGCCATGATGAAGATGATAGCCCACAGTTTTTTCACTGCTATTCAATGATGAGGCCGCGCCAAACTTCATTGGTATCTTTGCCTACTATCCAGAGATAACCGTTATTATCGGTTGTGGCGCTGATATTGTTTGTGCCTAACTGCTCAGGCAGTGTATATTTCGTGGAAGGCTTCCAGGTAATTCCCTGGTCGTTGCTTACATAAATTTTCTGGTTGTTACCGATAGCGAGTACTTGGCCGTTGAAGTGTACTAGGCTAAGATGCTCCATCTTGGGCAGATAGAACTGGTTATGGTTCTCCAGTGGTATGAGCACCCATTGTGATGGTAGACTACCCTTGGCATACTCTGCAATCTTACGCCATACTACGCATGCTTTGTCGTTTTTGTTGCTTGTGCCAATCAGCAGTTGGTAATCGGTAGAGTCGTTAGCTGCGAATGACCATGAAGCAAAAGCAAAGTTTTCTGTTGGGAGCCAGGCAGCATCCTCGTCAAGTTTGTCTGCTGTCCAGGTCTCGCCTTTATCCTTGCTGGTCATCAGCATTCCGTCGTTAGCAAAAGCATAACCTTCTGCTGAGCCATAGCCAATGAATTTCATGCCAGTCTTAGCCACCTGCTGTTCCCACATATCCTTTTCCGTGTCTGCAGGTAGGTCGCTTGCTGATTTCTGTTCCCATAGAATCTTGCCGGTTTCTGCCTTATGTACATTGATGGTAACCTGATAGGCACGGTAGGCTGAACCAGCCTGATTATAGACGCGCAGATCCTTCAATGCTTCGAAATTGATAGAGTCTGTGCTGCTATAGTAGAGTAGTGAGTCCTCACTGTTCTTGTTGGGGTAGTTTATAATCACGGTTCCTGCTTTCGCACTGCTGATGGTGGCCAGAACACGCGTCAAGTCGCAGCCTACTGGCAGTGAATCGGGGTTATAGATAGAACGCTTGATCTGATCAATGGTGAATACCACTGGGTCTGATAATGTTTTTTTGTATACAGAATCTGCTCCTGTTGATGATGTGGTATGTACGTAACAATTGACTGACGCCAGCTTGAATGAGGTTATAGCTGTGTCGTTGTAATACTCGGTGGTGTCTTTGTTTTCATCTTTCAGGCATGAGGTAAACATCAGAACACTCGCCAGCATGATACAGAGCGTAGAAATATATCTTTTCATTGAGTCAATAATCTTTTTATCACAATTTGGCTGCAAATTTACGCACATTTCTGCAAAAATGAGAAAAAATCTACGTATAATTAAAGAAAATATGCCATAATTTGACTGATTTTAAGTTAGTTTAGGTTTTTGGGAATAAAAATAAGGGCGATTCCCGAAGAAATCACCCTTTATTTTGATATAAGTCAAAAAACTTCTATTAGAGTTTTGGACCAGCAGCAACAAGAGCCTTACCAGCCTCGTTACCCTCGTACTTCTTGAAGTTCTTGATGAAACGAGCAGCCAGATCCTTAGCCTTCACCTCCCACTCAGCAGCAGAAGCATATGTGTCACGAGGATCAAGGATTGCAGAATTTACGTTAGGCAGCTCTGTTGGAACCTCGAAGTCGAAGAAAGGAACCTTCTTTGTAGGAGCCTTCAGGATGCTTCCATCCAGGATAGCGTCGATGATACCACGTGTATCGGGGATAGAGATACGCTTGCCAGTACCGTTCCAACCAGTGTTTACGAGGTAAGCCTTAGCGCCGCTCTTCTCCATCTTCTTAACCAACTCCTCTGCATACTTTGTTGGGTGCAGCTCGAGGAATGCCTGACCGAAGCAAGCAGAGAAGGTTGGAGTAGGCTCCGTGATACCACGCTCTGTACCAGCCAGCTTAGCTGTGAAACCAGACAGGAAGTAGTACTTGGTCTGCTCTGGAGTCAGGATAGATACTGGGGGCAGTACACCGAAGGCATCGGCACTCAGGAAGATAACGTTCTTAGCGTCAGGACCGGCGCTCTTGCCGTTAACCTTCTGGGCAATCTTCTCAATGTGATCGATAGGATAAGAAACACGAGTGTTCTCTGTTACGCTCTTATCAGCGAAGTCGATCTTACCATCCTCTGCTACAGTTACGTTCTCCAAAAGAGCGTTACGCTTGATAGCACCATAGATGTCAGGCTCGTTCTCCTTGCTCAGGTTGATAACCTTAGCATAGCAACCACCCTCAAGGTTGAATACACCCTCGTCATCCCATCCGTGCTCGTCGTCACCAATCAGCAGACGCTTTGGATCGGTAGAAAGAGTGGTCTTACCTGTACCTGACAGACCGAAGAAGATAGCAGTGTTCTTACCCTCCATGTCGGTGTTAGCAGAGCAGTGCATAGAAGCGATACCCTGAAGAGGCAGATAGTAGTTCTGCATTGAGAACATACCCTTCTTCATCTCACCACCATACCAAGTGTTGATGATAACCTGCTCGCGGCTTGTTGTGTTGAAGGCAACACAAGTCTCTGAGTTCAGACCCAGTTCCTTGTAGTTCTCTACCTTGGCCTTTGAAGCGTTATAGATTACGAAGTTAGGCTCGAACTTCTCCAGCTCCTCAGCTGTTGGCTGAATGAACATGTTAGTAACGAAGTGTGCCTGCCATGCTACCTCAACGATGAAGCGAACGGCCAGACGTGTACCCTCGTTAGCACCGCAGAAAGCGTCAACGACATACAGGTTCTTGTTGCAGAGCTCCTTAACGGCAATCTCCTTAACCTTTGCCCATACATCCTCGCTCATGGGGTGGTTGTCATTCTTGTACTCATCAGTTGTCCACCATACCTTGTCCTGGCTCTGTGCATCCTTAACGATGTACTTGTCCTTAGGTGAACGGCCGGTGTAGATACCAGTCATTACGTTAACAGCGTTGAGCTCGGTGTTTACGCCCTTGTCGAAACCCTCGAGACCAGCCTTTGTCTCCTCTGCGAACAGAGTCTCATACGATGGATTGTGAGCAATCACGGTTGAACCAGTGATGCCGTACTGAGTCAAATCTAACTTTGCCATATTACTAATCTTTATTTAAATGAATATATTTCTTTGATATGCTTTTTTAAAATGCGCTGCAAAGATACAAATTATTATTTAATTGACAAGTTAGAATTAGCAATATTTTGTGCGCACACAATTCTTTTTAGGTTAAAGAATTTAAAAAATAATGTCGGAGCAGCGCTTTTGCCACTCCGACATATCATTTTCTTCTTTCTCTTTTTTACTTCTTCAGCTCATCAGGAATGACGGGCATGGCACCATTCTGGGTGCATACATAGGCACTAACCTGTACAGCGGTCTTATGGGCTTCCTGTACGGTTTTGCCATTGATGATAGAGGCACAGAATGAACCTGTAAACGAGTCTCCTGCGCCAACGGTATCAGCGACTTCAACCTTAGGCGTATCCTGGAATGAGGTCAAACCGTCGTCGGTAAAAACATACGAGCCATTGGTGCCGCAGGTCAGCACGAGCATCTTCAGATGGTAGTCCTCTACAATCTGCTGACAGGTCTTACGCATATCCAGACTGTCGTAGCCAAACATCCGTGCCACAACAATCAGCTCTTCATCGTTTATCTTCAGGATGTTACATATACAGAACGAGTCTTCCAACACTTCCTTTGTAAAGAACTGCTGTCGCAAATTGATGTCACAAATCTTCAAGCAGTCTTCAGGCGTCGTATCGAGGAACTTGCGGATATTCTCGCGGCTCACAACATTGCGTTGTGCCAGTGAACCGAAGCAGACAGCACGGGCGTGCTTGGCAATCTCATCCATCTCTTCTGTGTAGGGGATGTTGTCCCATGCCACATTCTCCTTGATGTCATACGAGGGGATGCCGTCGCCTGTGAGCGTTACCTGTACCGTTCCGGTAGGATAGGGTACACGTGGCATCAAGTAGTTGAGCTGATGCTCCTTCAGTGCCTCAATAGTCTCCTCTGCCAATGCATCTTCGCCAAGTGCGCTGATGGCAATGGTATCCAACCCAAACTGTGCTGTGTGATAAGCGAAATTTGCTGGCGCACCACCTAGCTTCTTTCCTTCGGGGAGAACATCCCATAGAGCCTCTCCGAGGCCAACGATATATCTCTTCATAATACTTAGTTGTTTTTTACGTTCTTAATATAGGTAAATAGATAAATCACACCAACTGCCATAACGGCCACTGCACCTGCCTGTCCGATGGCATCACTGGCAAAGCCCATCAGCAGTGGGAAGATGGTTCCTCCAAAGAGGCCCATAATCATCAGGCCGCTCACCTCGTTCTGCTTCTGTGGCATGGCTGTCAACGCCTGTGCAAAACAGATGGAGAAGATATTTGAGTTGCCGTAGCCCACCAAGGCGATAGCTGTATAGAGTATCCATCTCTCTGTGCCAATAAATAAGCCGCACATCGAGAGGGCCATCATGATAACACTGATTACAAAGAAGGTGCGGTTAGGTAATACACGCAGGAAGAAAGAGCCGGTCAGACAACCAATTGTACGGAATATAAAGTACAGGCTGGTAGCGAACGCAGCATCGTTCAGGGTCAGCCCCAATCGCTCCATCAGGATTTTTGGTGCTGTGGTGTTGGTACCTACGTCGATACCTACATGGCACATGATTCCGAAGAATGACAGCAGTACGATAGGGGTACCCAGTAGTTTCAGGCACTCGGTGAATGTCGAAGCCTTACCTTCGCTCTTCTCCTCTTCCTCAATTGGGGTTACTGCCAACAGCGCTGCTGCCAGGATACCTACGATGAAGTAGATGGCAAAGAGTACGCGCCAGTCATATCCGAATGAGGGTAGAACCTGTGTGGCACCCCACATGGCCAAATATGGTGCCAGGAACGAGGCGATGGCTTTGATGAACTGCCCAAAGGTGAGTGTCGATGCCAGGTTGCCACCTCTCATCACGGTTGATACCAGTGGGTTCAGCGATGTCTGCATCAGGGCGTTTCCAATACCCAGAAGCGAAAACGCACAGAGCATGATAGCGAAAGTCTCGCCAAACAGGGGTAGCAGTAGTGATATGATCGTTACTGCAAGGGATAGCAGTACGGTGTTTTTTCTGCCTATTTTGTTCATCAGCATTCCCGTGGGCACGCTGAAGATCAGAAACCAGAAAAAGACGAGTGATGGGAACACGTTGGCTACAGAGTCACTCAGTTGGAGGTCTTCTTTTACGTAGTTAGATGCAATGCCCACCAGGTCAACAAAGCCCATGGCAAAGAAGCAGAACATCACAGGGATAAGCGCAAATTTCTTCATATGTCTTTACTTTATTTCGTAGATTGTTACTTTGCCACCTTTTACCTTAATATTATTATAAGGCTCGGATGGGAATACTAAATTCGTCATAGCCATTTTGCCCTCGGCATCGAAAGCTTCAATGCTGCAGCGGTCGATAAACAGGCGCAACTGCTTGATGGTGCCGTATGTCGGGGCTGTGGTCACGCAAGGGAATGCTTCGCTAAAGTTAACGATGCCGCTCTTGGTACGGTCCATCTTGAACGACTGCTTGGGAGCGTCGTAGGTCATTACTACCTGCTCACCTTTAGCGTTCGACAGTATGATTTCTGCTTGATTCTTGAGGTCGATCACTATTTCACAGGCATCTGTCGGTTTCTTTATCTTTGCGCCACGAACGGCCAGCATCTCTTTTGATGGCGTCACACTGACGTAGGTTTCTTCGCCGCAGGTAAAGAGACCTAAGTCGCGAGGAATAGAGTTGGCTGAGCGATACTGCTTGGTGGGTACTTGATTGGCATACTGCCAGTTGCTCATCCATGCCAGCACGACATGCCGCTTCTCCGGGGCATTATAGAACGATACCGTGGCATAGTGGTCTTTACCATAGTCGAGCCATTTCGTAACCTTTGGCATCGACTCGCAAGTAAACTTATGGCCATCAAACTGACCCACGAAATACTGTGTGGCGCTACCGCCGTAGGGGCCTCCAGGGTTGATGTTGCAGATAAGCACCCACTTGTCGCCAATCTGAATCAGGTCGGGACACTCCCATACGCCACCGTGATTGCCATACTCCTGACCGAAAGCTGACTCGTATTTCCAGTCTTTCAGGTTCTCTGACGAGTAGAGCTGCATCTCCTGACCCACTGCCAGGATCATCACCCAGCGTTTGGTGCCCTCAAACCAGAACACATTGGGGTCGCGGAAGTCGGGCTTGTCGCTGGTCAATATAGGATTGCCTTCATATTTCTTGAATGTCATTCCACCGTCTTTTGATATGGCCATCGACTGTGTCTGGTGGTGACCGGCTGAGGTGTAGAAGGCTACTACATCATCTCCGTTGGTGATACATGAGCCACTGAAGA